>Ga0208948_1000903_pt1 | contig 13071 bp, 9 predicted proteins | sample AOAMet11_17_M020_2_FD_188228 | JGI IMG/M metagenome (GOLD analysis project Ga0208948, IMG submission 188228) | Ammonia-oxidizing marine microbial communities from Monterey Bay, California, USA - CAN11_17_M020 (SPAdes) | ecosystem: Environmental > Aquatic > Marine > Intertidal zone | place...
TGAAGCTCAAAAGAGGTATCAATCCATGTGTTCAGTGAAATGCCATCTGGCATTTCGTTTTGGTACCGATTGACCAGATTGCGTACGTCCTCGGCGATTTCAATGAGGTCTTCGCTACCCACCTGAGAGACGTTAACAACAACCCCGCGAGCACCATTAAAGCGGGCTAAGAGGTCGCCTTCCTGAAACGTGTCGCGAATAATGCCCAGGTCGCTCAAGGAAACACGGGTGCCGTCTTTGCGGGTGAGTACGATCACGTCCTCGAATTCTTGTCCCCAGTAAGCTTGCCCCGTGGTGCGAATAAGAATTTCACCGTTGCGGGTTTTGATGCTGCCGCCTGGCATGTCCAGCGAGCTAGAGCGTATGGCTTGGCTAACTTGATTTAACGTGATGCCGTAGCGGCGCAATTCGCGCTCAGCAACCTCGACAGAAATCTCGTAAGGTCTGATATATTCGACAGATACTTGAGAGATACCTTTAACAGCTGCGATATCGTCGCGAAGTTCGCGAGCGATTTCTTTTAGCGTGCGTTCATCTGTATCCCCGGACACGGCTACTTGTACAACGCGTCGCGTTAGCGCTAATTTTGAAACAATGGGTTTTTCAGTTTCGGTAGGAAAGCTGTTGATGCCATCAACACGGCTTTTGATTTCATTCAGGACGCTAATTTCGTTCGCGTCTACCAGCAGTTCGGCAACGACGTTACACATGCCCTCAGTGGCGACACTGCGAATTTTTTCGATGCCTTCCAGACCTTCGATCGATTCCTCTACACGAATACATACCGAACGTTCCACTTCTATCGGCGCAGCACCCAGATAGGGCACTTGGATGTTGACGACCTTAACGTCGAAATTAGGAAATTCTTCTTGGTTAGTTGTGATGGCGCCAAATGCCCCGCCCAAAAGAAGCAGAACCATGAGCAAGTTGGCAGCTACCGGGTTGTGCGCAAACCAGTGTATTGCAGTGTGCATTATTTAAGTCCGAGCTATGCGTCTTCGACGATTGGATTGACGGTCATGCCATCGATGGCAGTTTGCAGTGGTGACAGGCAGACCCTATCGCCGTCTTTCAGACCCGCTTTAATCAGCACATTGTCTTGATACAGACGCAGGGGTTCAATTGGACGAAAGCGTAGTTTGTCTTCTGCATCTACAATGAGGACCTGATCGTTGTTACGCATCGCAGAGCGTGGTAGCACGACGATGTCTTCTGCAGATAGCCCTTCTATTTCAGCTTCAACAAACAAGCCCACAGATAATGGGGCCTGGTTAGGATGGTTAGGTACACGAGCAACCAGATGCACCATGCGGCTGGAAATGTCGATCTCAGCTTCTGTGCGTACAATGTGGCCACGCCAGCTTAGCTTTTGGCCTGCGTATTCGGTGCTCAGGGTAACCTCGGGCTGCAACTGCTCAGGCAGCTCGCCACGAAGCGTGGCAGGCAAGTTGAGGAAGGCCAGTTGGCGATCTGCGATAGGCAGGCGCACTTCCACTAAGTCGCTGGCGTATAGCGTCGCGATGGCGGCTCCACGTGATATAAATTGACCAATATCAACCTGCTCCGAGCGCACTAAGCCGGTAAATGGTGCTTTGATTTGCGTACGTTCTAAGTTTTGTGAGGCCTGTTGAAAGTTGACACGTGCATCTTGAAGTGTGGCGTCGGCAACACGCAGTGCGCGCAGTGAGTTTTCCATTTGAGATCTGGAGGTAAGCTGGCGTTGTTCTAGACTCTTTAAGCGTTGAAACTCGAACTGCGCATGTTGTTGCTCTGCCTCCGCTCGGATAAGTTTGGATCTCGCGCGATTCAGGTCATTTTTGTAATCTAGTTCATCGACACGGGCAAGTATTTCGTCTTTCTCAAAATAGCCGCCAGCAACCAGTTTAGAGGACATCCAAGTAATGCGTCCGGACACCTCAGGGATCAGTTGGCTTTCGGTAGAAGGCATGACGCTGCCTTGTGAATGCACCTTGAGCTTGACAATTTCAGGCTTCACTTCGCGTATCCGCACTGTTATTGGCACGGGCTTTGTTGCGGCCGGTTTGAGCACTGGTGCAGTGGCCATTAGCGTCATTGCGCCGAACGAAAAAACAACGACGATAAACAATGGAATGATGAATGTTCGCATCATGGGGTTATGGCCTCCTGGCCTGCTGCTAAGCGTGCGGCGTCAGAAGCGCGCATCATGGTTTCGCGGTTTAAATCTAAGAAAGCGGCGAACGTATCGCGTAAGCCATAGGCGTCGCGGTGTTCTAGGTCTCGGTCAAGTTGTTTGGCAACAATGCGATGCTTTTCGTTATCTACAATGGCAAACGGGTGTAATTCAGTCAGGTTGGGTGCTACTTGGTCGAACAGCGTGCGTGCGATAAGGCGCAAGGGTAAGTTGCGACTGGCCTGCATGATAGATTCCATCAACTCGAATCTAGCCAGGGTGTGAGCACCTTGATCGAGGTCCTCATCTATCAGGGGCCGTGCCAATTTACGAATCTCGTTGATCTCCTCGTCACTTGCTAGCTCTAGCGTCTGCAATGCAGCGACACTGATCAAGCTGTTGAGGACGACCATGATTTGATCAACCAGCGTCGCGTCTGGCAATTTTCCTTGGGTGAGCAGATGGCCGATGACGTCCAGACTGGCTTCATCGGTTGGTCTTACGCGTGCACCGCCTGGTTGAACCTGCGCCAAACCTATCTGCTCGAGTTTTTTCATCGCCTCTCGCACCGCGCCCCTATTGGCGTCAAAGCGGGTGGCCAGATCGCGTTCGGAAGGCAGTCGCTCGGAAACGCGGTATTGTCCGGACAAAATATCCTGAATCAAGCTACCTGCAATTTGGTCGTGCTTTCCGGTCATTTCAGCGTGCTCCGTCGTTCTTACTGCAGTTCAAAGCTAAATGCAGTGTTTTGATCAGCGTGTTAACAAAATAGCTAACCTTTGATCTATGGTCAGTCCGTCTTGGTCAGACCAATTCAGTGGCGTGATTGTAGGCTTAATTCCGTGAATATCAAGCAAAATGTTACCATTGGTAACGAATTTAGATCGGGTGCCTGAAAAATGGGTAGAAAAGTTATACTGAGAGAAGGCAATATCGCCTGAACCGCCACAACCGCTGCCACAACCGCTGCCACAACCACTAGTGCAACGACCACCAACTGAACCTGTGGCAGCTATCCAATTTTTAAACATGGGTGCATAGCCTGTGAGCCCTGTCGCAGCCGCTATTCATATTGATTTCGATTATCTGCGAACTATAATGAAAATCCGTCTTAACGCTCCAGACCCATGATCGAAAACACGTAATCAATTGTTTCACCCACCTGGCTCATCGCCTTGTTGGGAAACTACCAACCGGCACCGCGCTTATTAGTGGTGAAGGATTATGTCGTGCCAAGATCGCAATTTGTTAATGTTCGCTCACTCGGGTTTCAATATCCCGGCAGCGCAGCGTCTTTGTTTGAAAATTTTGATGTGCATTTTGATAGCGGTTTCACCGGTATCGTCGGCGCTAATGGCTCAGGTAAATCAACGCTGCTGCAACTCATCGGAGGAGAGCTAACCGCCGACTTCGGTCAAATCACAGGCACGGAAGGGTTGATTCATTGTGCTCAGCGTACAGATTTACCACCCGACCGTTTTGCTGACTTCCTCGACGGTCTGGACGGCAGCGCTTATCGTCTGCGCGGACGACTGGGTATTGAGCATGATTTTCTTGAGCGCTGGCAGCATTTAAGTCACGGAGAAAGAAAGCGCGCCCAAATTGCCACCGCGCTATGGCAAGCGCCTGCCGTACTCACCATTGATGAACCTACAAACCACATCGATACGGCAGCTCGAAGTCTGTTACTTGATAATCTCAAACGTTTTCGCGGTGTTGGTATCATTGTTAGCCATGATCGTGCCCTGCTAGACGAGTTATGTAATCGAACGCTGTGGTTAGACGATGCTGAGCCTAGGCTTTATCTTGGTGGCTACAGCAAAGCCAGCAAAGAAAAGCAGCTAGATCGTGATGCATTGATGCACGAGCGAGGCAACCTTCGGCGTGATCAAAAGCGCCTTGAAGCTGAAGTGTCGAGCCGCAAATCAAAAGCAGCTAGCGCCAACAAGCAAAGATCGAAGGCCGGCGTTTCCTCTAAAGATCACGATGCGAAATCAAAAATCGATCTCGCGCGGGTTTCTGGCAAAGATGGCCAGGCGGGTCGCCTGCTCAAACAAATGAGTGGACGCAAACAGCAATTGGATGAAAAGGTCGATTCATTACACGTCAAAAAGCAGAGAGACGTTGGTATCTGGCTGGAGGGTGCCACAAGTAAACGCAACAGTTTGCTTGACGTTGGACCTCTGGAACTCGAGCTAGGAGAATATCGAACGCTGGCAACCCCGAACTTAATTGTGCCACCCAATGCCCGCATTGCGATTACTGGTGCTAACGGTATGGGTAAGTCGACGTTATTAGCTGCGCTTAAAGGTCAGCTTAACGTACCAGACGATCATCTGATTTACATGCCGCAGGAAATTTCAATGGTGCAAAGTCAGAATATCTTAGTAAGTATTAAAGCATTGCCGAAGCAGCAGCTTGGCCAGCTTATGACTATTGTGAGTTGCCTAGGATCTGATCCGAAAAACCTATTGAGCACGTCCTTGCCAAGCCCCGGAGAAGTCCGTAAGTTAATGCTGGCGCTCGGCATTGCGAGAAGGCCTTGGCTGATTGTCATGGATGAGCCCACCAACCATTTAGATCTGCCGTCTATTGAGGCGCTGGAACAAGCGCTAGAGAGCTGCCCTTGCGGATTGATATTGGTAAGTCATGATGAGAGCTTTCTCAGTAAGCTCGCCACCACCTATTGGCATCTGAGCGAAAAGGCCGCGGGTTCAGTGTTGATCGTGTCCTAGTTCAGGCGATGCATAGGGTAGGGTAGGCCAAAGATTCTTGTTTGCAGAACGGCTTATCAGCGATCAGACCGAAGTTTTTGGGCCAGTCAATGAGTCCCTTGACAAACATGAGCCTGTTGGTGACCAACCATGTTGGCTAATCGTTGCTGAGTGCTAGCAACCCTTCAATAGACTCGTTGCCTGCGTATTCTTCGAACTCGGTTACCTTATCCCTCATCGCGATGAAGCACATGCGATCAGCGAGTTCGTTGCCTTCGACCCCAGAATGACCTTTGACATGAATGATGCTTAGGTCAGCGGGAAGTTGCACAAAACATGCGTACATTTTTTTGATGAGTTCAGCGTTTGCCAAGACTTCATTTTTGCCGCGAGTCCAATTTTTTCGTTGCCATCCCGCTGCCCACTGGGTCATGGCTTTTACCGAGTAAGATGAGTCGCTAAGTATTTGAACTTTGTTGCCCTGCTTGATCAAGCCATCGGCTAACTTCATGGCTTCAAAGAGGGCGTTTAACTCGGCGGTGTTGTTGGTGCCCTGATGGTAGAGTCCGTGGTATTTTGCATTAATGTTGCCAGACCGATAAACAACGACACCGGACGCCGCAGGGCCAGGGTTCGGATCACAACCGCCATCGCAGTATATGTGGATGTCAAAACGCTCGTCCAACTCAAAGGCTGGACGCTTTTTTGAGGTCTTCGATGATTTTTTAGCAACGATACTTTTCTCGGGTGCTTGGCTAAATGCTTCTTCTGCCAGTGCGCGTGTCTCAAAGCCTTTGTACTTTGCGCCCTTGTGACCCGCCACCGATGCCTGTGCGGTTGGCCAATCCTCAAAGATACCCGTCTGTCGGCCTTCCCAAATTACATAATATTTCTTTTTTGCCACTTTAATTTAATGCCTGGGATTGTTGTGGTGAGTCGGCGTAATGATAACAGTGTACGACACAATTTGTGGATAGAGATATCGCGCGGCGTGAGTGATGCGACCTTCAAGCGATGCTGGTTTGCTGTCTCCTCGCGAGAAACCTTTCCTCGGCCATTTGGTCCGCAATCACACTTGTTGGCATCTCAGTTGATTTCGCTCGATGAAAAATTGACGTTAACGTTGCGCCAATGGCGGTCACTTCCTTTCGTACCCGGTCGACATTTCGCTCACCAAGCTGTTGGTGATGTATGTCGATGATGCCACCGGCGTTGATCACATAGTCAGGTGCATAGAGGATGCCAAGTTGTCTAGCTGTCTCGGCCATGTCCGGTTTACTGAGTTGGTTGTTTGCCGCGCCGGCAATGATACTTGCACGTATTTCCTGAATTGAAGTGCTATTGACCGCGCCGCCCATAGCACAGGGTGCGAAAACGTCGACATCAAGGCGATGTATTTTGTTTTTGTCAACGACAGTCGCGGCAAAGCGCTCTTTTGCTTCATTCAGGTTGTCCTCGTTAACGTCGGCGACATAAACCCTCGCGCCTGCCTGCGTTAACAGTTTTGTAAGGTGCATACCGACATTGCCAACGCCCTGAACAGCAACAGAAATACCTGCTAAATCCGAATGCTGCAACTGATGTTTTACCGCAGCTTTGATGCCTTCGAATGTACCCATCGCGGTGTAAGGCGAAGGGTCGCCATGAAATTCATGCGCGCTGTGAATTCCTGACACCCATTGGGTTGTCTCGCCCATGATGGCAAGATCAGCAACGCTAGTGCCAGAGTCCTCAGCAGAAATGTAGCTGCCTTGTATCGAATTGATGAAATTTCCCATAGCGAGAAGCAACTCTTTTGATTTGTCTCTTCTGGGATTGCCCATGATGACTGCTTTGCCGCCACCGAGGGGTAATCCGGCAATGGCTGATTTGTAGGTCATACCTTTAGAGAGTCGCAGTACGTCGGTAAGCGCACTATTTTTGTTGCAGTACGGATACATTCTGCAGCCACCAAGCGCGGGCCCCAGGTTTTGATTGTGAATGGCGATGAAGGCACGTAAACCTGTCGCCTTATCTTCACGGTAAACGACCATCTGATGTTGATCGTAATCAGGATGTTTCTTTATCGATGAATCTGTTAGCTGTACCGAATTTTGTAGTCCCACGTTTGACTTGCTCCAGCGGTCTGAGTTTTTTTATGGCTTGGGGTGGCGCGCTTTATGCAGCGTGTACAAGGTTAACAACGTCGAGAATTTCTCCTCTGATCTGTTTTAAAAGTCTCTGTCGTCTTTGCTGTAGATTATCGACATGTTTCCGTTTGACGTGACCATAACCGCGAATCTGCTCTGGTAAGCTCAGTAGTTCAATTGCCTGCTTAAAATTTCTTTGAGAGACATGTTTGATGACAGTTTCGATGTCAGCTTTGAAGTCTGCCATCACTTTTCTGTCTAGCTTCCTATCAGCGCTGAAGCCGAATAAGTCGAGTGACGTTCCCCTCAGGAACTTAAAGGGAGCGAGCAATTGGAAAGCGTATTTTGTGATCGACGGCATACGCCTTTTGACGGGTTGTCCATTGCCATCAACTTTCGCAAGCAGCGGCGGCGCAAGGTGATATGTGATTTTGTAGTCACCTTCGAACACATGATCGATCTCTTGCTGGAAGCCTTTGTCTGTGTGCAATCTTGCGACCTCATACTCGTCTTTGTAGGCCATGACTTTGAAGAGGTATCGGGCGACGGCTATGGCGAGTTGATCTGCGGCGCCAACGGCGGCGTCCTTCTCGGCGACCTGATGGCAAATAGACCGATACTGCTGCGCATAAGATAAATTCTGATAATCGATCAGGCGGCGAGCTCTGTCCTCAATAATTTCTGCAAGGGTCTGCAGTGGCTTTTCGGTAGGGAGAACTTTGGCAATCTCGTTTACCGCAACCAGATTCGTTTTGGCCCTGCGTCCCCAGTTGAAAGCTGCGCGATTTAACTCAACCGCAACGCCATTCAATCCGATGGCTTCATTAAGCGCTTCGGCAGATACAGGTATCAAGCTTGATTGGTAGGCGTAGCCAAGTAGGAATAAATTACTGGCGATTGAGTCTCCGAGTAAATTAGTCGCAATGACCGAGGCGTCAATAAAACTGACTTTGTCTTTGCCAACTTCGTTATTAATCGTTTGCATCATCTCTTCGCGCGGAAAAACAGTATCAGGGTTGTTGATAAATGCAGCAGTCACTGACTCGGTAGCGTTGATGATCGCGTGTGAACGCTCCTCATTGACTTTTGCCATCGCCTCATCGCCAGCGGCCACCACGAGATCACAGCCGAGTAAAAGGTCCGCATCACCCGCGGGAATTCTCACTGCGTTAATGGCCTTTTGATTTAGCCCAACTCGAACATGGCTAACCACCGAGCCAAACTTTTGCGCGAGTCCAGTCTGGTTCATTGTCGAGCAGCCCTTGCCCTCAATGTGAGCCGCCATCGCGACAAGAGCTGTCACCGTGAGCACACCGGTACCGCCAATACCTGTTACCACAACGTTCCAGGGTTGCTGGTTGATATCGGGCAGCGTTGGTTCAGGGAGGGCAGGGAGATCGTCCTGATCTTGCTGGAGTGTGGTTTTTTTTAAGTTACCGCCTGTGACTGTAACAAAACTAGGGCAAAAACCTTTTAGACATGAATAGTCTTTGTTGCAGGCGCTTTGATCGATCAGGCGTTTCCTGCCGAGTTCGGTTTCAACCGGAACGACGGAAAGACAATTGGATTGAATGCTGCAATCTCCGCAGCCTTCACAAACAGCTTTGTTGATAAAAACTCTTACATTGGGATCTTCTAGTTCCCCTTTTTTTCGTCGTCTGCGCTTTTCTGCCGCACAGGTCTGTTCAAATATTAGAATGGTTGTGCCGGGGGTGTCTCTTAATTCTGTTTCGACTTGGATCAGATCGTCGCGGTGATCAAGTGAATAGCCTTGGAATGCACGAATGTTTTTGTGGCGACTCGGGTCGTCGGAGATGAGTGCGATTCGAGTGATGCCCTCACCACGCAGTTGCATGATCATTTGTTCGACAGACAAGTTGCCATCGACAGGTTGTCCTCCGGTCATTGCCACGGCATCGTTGTATAGGATTTTGTAGGTAATGTTGGCACCAGATGCGACTGCTTGTCGTATCGCGAGCAATCCAGAGTGAAAATAGGTGCCTTCTCCGAGATTCTGGAACACGTGTTTTGTCTCAGTAAACGCTGACTGGCCGACCCATGTGACGCCTTCGCCTCCCATCTGCGTGAAAGTTTCTGCTCGTCGATCTCCTTCTTCCCATGTCCCCATATAGTGACAGCCAATGCCGCCCAGCGTTCTGCTGCCTTCTGGTACCCTGGTGGACGTACTGTGTGGACAACCGGAGCAATAGTGTGGGACGCGGTCGAGTTTGATGCGAGGCGAGTCGAGCACCATTTCTTTGCGGTTGTAAAAGGCGAGCTTCTTGTTGATCGTATCGTCATTTGTGTCGTCGTGATAAAAGCGTTTTATTCTGCCGGCGATGGCGCGGGCGACCATCGCTGGCGTTAGTTCCGATATATTCGGTAGGAGGTCGCGACCTTCTTCATCAAACTCACCGATAACAGAAGGGCGTCTATCAACTGGCCAGTTGTAGAGTTGGCCTGTTAACTGGTCTTCTATGATTGAGCGTTTCTCTTCGACCACGAGTATTTCTTGCAGACCATCGGCAAACTCGTGGGTTGAAACGGGTTCAAGAGGCCAGCTCATGCCAACCTTTAAAACCCTCAACCCAATGGCGCCTGCCTTCCTGTCATCAATACCTAAATCTTCCAATGCTTGCATCACGTCTAAATAGGCTTTCCCGGTGGTAATAATACCGAGGCGTGGTTGTGTGCTATCAGTGACAATGTGATTGAGTTTGTTGACGCGAGCAAACTCTCTTGCTGCGTAAATTTTGAACTTGTTTAGACGAAGTTCTTGTTCAAGGGCTGTATCTGGCCAGCGGCCGTGCACGCCATCGGCAGGAAGCTGAAAGTCTTCAGGTATTGTGATGCTAACCCTGGCGGGGTCGATTTCGGCTGAAATGGCGGAATCCATGTTCTCGGTTATAGCTTTAAGCGCAACCCAGGCACCGGTATAGCGAGACATCTCCCACCCAAAAATACCGAGATCAAGCACCTCTTGCACGTTTGCTGGGTTCAACACAGGGATCGATGCGCCAATAAACATATGCTCAGATTGGTGCGGTAGGGTTGAGGACTTTGCTGCATGGTCATCGCCTGCGACAGCCAGTACGCCGCCGTACTTGGAAGTACCGAAGGCGTTGGCATGTTTGATCACGTCCATACTGCGATCAACACCAGGGCCCTTGCCATACCACATGCCGAACACGCCGTCGTACTTGGCACCCCCAAAAAGGTTCACTTGCTGGCTACCCCAGACTGCGGTTGCAGCTAGGTCTTCATTCACGCCGGGTACGAATTTTATGTTGTGTTGTTTGAGGTAGTTGTCGGCTTTCCACATCGCCTGATCGACCCCGCCCAAGGGCGAGCCTCGATAGCCTGATATGAAGCCGGCCGTATTGATACCGCGTTCCGAGTCTCGTTGATGCTGCAGCATTGGCAATCGAACCAGTGCTTCTATTCCCGTCATGTATGCACGTGTTGTATCCAGTGCATATTTATCGTCGAGGGATATTTTGTGGCTCGCCCTGTTTTTGGCGGTATTGTTCGTTCTCAACTTCAACGGATCTACTCCGAAATATGAAGCCGTTATTGTAAGTGGCGCTGATAAGAAAATTTATGCTTTGTAATTCAATGATGTCTAATAAAACGTAATTAATATTCGTATTATCGGTATAATATGAATATATTATGCAAAAATATGTAATAGAGAGGTGTTTTGTGTCAGAGACAAAGACAGGGCTATCTAAGATTGACGTTCAGATTCTGACGCTTATTCAGCAGGATGCGAGCCTAACAACACAACAAATCGCTGATCAAATTAATATCTCTCAATCACCCTGTTGGCGACGAATTAGTCGATTGCAAGAAAAAGGCCTCATCACACGACGGGTCTCGCTGTTAGCGAGAGAGAAGCTAGGTATAGATGTTGTCGTATTCGCAACAATCAACTTGAGCGTCCAGGGCAGAAACAGTCTCGAAGAATTTGAGGAAGAGGTCAGTGTCTTGCCAGAGGTACTTGAGTGTTACACCATGGCCGGTACGTGGGACTACATGTTAAAAATCGTCACCAGAGACATAAGGCACTATGAGATTTTTGTTCGTGAAAAACTGACAAAACTAAAGCACATCGGCGAGGTCCATTCCCATATTGCTGTCACGGAGATAAAAAATACCACTGAATTACCACTTTCATCACAAGCTTAGGTTGATTTTGGTTGTTCTCAATCATTAAGTTGACGACAAAGTCAGGTTGTATTCTCCAAATATGTAACAGAACAAAGGGTGCTCAATCGTTTGTAGTATAGAACGTTATCAATAACCCTAACTGCATAAACGGTGTCCGGGACACATGGGTCGAAGGAAAATTTTGTGATTATTTATGCTTGTTACAGATCAGCCCAGCGGGTTCGGAATCGATTAGACATCCACAGGCAGATTTCCCAAATGTCAGCTAAGGGCTCTTCGGTATGAGGGTTAATCGCTTGATACGGCGGTGGTCCAAACTCTGGATTAATGGTCAGGAATGGTCGGCCCTCTGCAGCGCGGGCTTCAATTATCCGGTCCCACCAGACTTCAAAACGCTTGGTCCACCCAAGCCCTTTACCAATTCTGGGGTCCGGCACCTGAGCGGCTTGCGGGCTGCCAACCCGAGCATGAATATGATCAGTTCGCTCGATTGCCAAATCCATCATTTCAGCATAGGGCGATAGTTTTAAGGGGTTTTCAGCAACGTTAGTAAAGTGCGAAAAATCGGCTGTAATGCGTAACCAAGGCAGTGCTTCGAGGATCCGCTGTGTGGCCCATGGAGAATACAGACATCTCGTGCGATGGGTTTCAAAGACCACTTGTGCATCAACTTCCTCAGCCATATTTTTAACCTCGCTAAAAAAGCGAATGCTGCGCTCAAGGTCAAACCAGTCACGTCCGGGATGGCAATTAATCAGCAGTGGGCGAGTACGTTTTACCGCATCTAATTGCTGGCGAAATGCCGCCTCGTCGTCGCAAAACATCATGGCCACATAATCAAGACCGTGAAGCTCGAGGAGCTCGCCGAAGCTATCTGGGTCCATGCCTATCTGACTACATTCTACGCCGTCGTACCCGGCGGCGGCATAAGCTTCAAGACGGGCAGGCATGTCTCCGAGGTGTTCCATTCCCCAGTCACACTTGAGTAGTTTTAGTTCCATAACACCTCCGGTTTTCTAAACTGTCTCATGATTTTGATTCAGCTGGCTATTGATTTGTCATTTTTTTACCAGGTATGTTTACGGCGCCCTCACTTGTTGGTGCGCACCTAACCCTTGTCTGGATAATTGAAACAATGAAATATTCGATTGTCGTCTGCTGTCAAAATCAATTAGTCTCATTATCGTCTGTGTCGATGGTACTTCGATAGTGCCCCGTTGGTATTTATGGCGTTTACCTTTCAAAGCTCTGCCCGCGGTCAGCTTGAGCAGATGGTTTTAGATGACCGATTTAAACTGCTAACGCAGTTACCGCTATTTGCGCCAATGGAAATAGGTTTAGGGCTGTTTGCTTATCTATTATTTTTCGGTAGCACCTGGTTGTATCTGGGGGGTTCCCTTCACGTTGCTGGGATGTTGTTGATCAATGGTTTTGCCATATATCTCTCGTTCACACCTTTGCATGATGCCACCCACAGAACAGTTTCTAGACATCGTGGGGTCAACGATGCGGTAGGCACGGTTTGCTGTCTATTGCTTCTGCCAGGGATTACGACACGGGTTTATCGTTACCTCCACCTTGAACATCATCGCTATGCTGGCAATTTGAGCAAGGACCCTGACGAGCCGTTTGTGTCTGCGCCAAATTGGGCGCTACCATTTGTGTTGGCTGGCTTAGATGTGCTTTGGGTCACATGGTATGTAAAGCATTGGTATGCTCGTCCGAATGGCGAACGGCTAGAGTTCGTGCTTGGCATCGTATTTTACATAAGTGTTCACCTCGGTTTTCTGCTCTCGCCCTATGCGCTAGAGTTTGTGCTGTGTTTTGTCATTCCCCAACGTTTAGGTCTATTTTACGTATCATGGTTTTTTGCCCACATTCAGCATGTCGAAGGTGTTGAATGGGA
>Ga0208948_1000907_pt1 | contig 13013 bp, 20 predicted proteins | sample AOAMet11_17_M020_2_FD_188228 | JGI IMG/M metagenome (GOLD analysis project Ga0208948, IMG submission 188228) | Ammonia-oxidizing marine microbial communities from Monterey Bay, California, USA - CAN11_17_M020 (SPAdes) | ecosystem: Environmental > Aquatic > Marine > Intertidal zone | place...
CTGCTTCTTTAGGACAACATCCTCACGCTGTGCTGGGAAATTTTCGAGACCGGTTTGCCCCCTCGGTCTGAATGTGGATGGGGGGATTATTCGAGGCTCTGCTGCAGTCTCTGTGGTCTCAGGTTGCTGCTGCTCACTGAGTTCTGGGCGATGTGTCTCTCGTATGCTTCGGACAAACTCGGCAGCAGGAGTTAGTTCGCCTTCGATTTCTACTCGAAACTGAGCCAAATTTGAGAGGTCAAGATGGCCACTACGAGCCAGTTTTCTTCGAACTCTGCCGACTGCTCGATACATGTTTTCTTCGCGTCGAAGGGCGGCTGCACGCGCTCCTTCATCACGAGTATCTTCGGCTATCAGGACGACAACATCTCCATCGCGATGACGGCCGGTTCGACCCCGGCGCTGGATATTACGAATTTCGCTAGGTACCGGCTCGTAGAATATCACGAGATCGGCACTAGGAATGTCAAGTCCTTCCTCGCCGACGCTCGTAGCAATCAGTATGTTTCCTTCGCCCGAGCGGAATGATTCGATACGCCCGATTTGCTGCTTTGGCGTCAGACCTTTGCCGCTTCCTCGCTTGCTCTGGCCGATGAATTGGATTGGCTTGGCACCTTCGAGGTTCTCCAATGCTGTATCTAGGGCTGTCACTGAATCTCTGAAGGTCGCGAAGACGATGATTCGGGATTCGGGGTCGCGGCGCAGCCTTTCTCTTACTAGTCGCCGGACTGCGCCGACCTTACTGTGAATTTCGCCGATTTCAGCGAGGCTCGCTCGTAGATCTCTGACTCGCGGGTCACGGAGAAGATTGCGCGTGTTCTTCTTCTCTGAGTCCGCACCGCTCTCCTTTCGGTCGAGGAATTCTCGAGCGGCAGCGGTACCTTGGCAGAGAAGGTGGTTGATCAAGTGGTGAAGGGACATCGCCAACCCGATTCTGCTCATCGATCCGTAGGCGTCCGACTCCCCTCTGCGAATCGCGACATTCGCTCTCTCCATCGCATTGGCAAGTCCAGAATGAGAGGCAGGCCCTGGCAGGACATATCTGCCGAGCCGACGCTCTCGGTCGACGATACTCTCCTGCCAACGAACGAAAGGCTCCGCAAGTTCTCGAATTTCGTTCGGAACTTTGACTCGTAATTCCTCAATATCGAGATTTGCGAGGTGTTCTGTGAGCATCTCATCGCTTGAACTACGCATGTGGATTCGCTCTACTGCAAGCCTCTGACAAATTTCTTCGACTTTCTCAGTCTTCGATCCCGGGCTCGCAGTCATCCCAAGAATCAGTGGATCAGCAGCGATCCCGAGATAGAGATCGGCAACTTGTGCTTCGCCACGTTGCCCTGTCGCGTGATGCGCCTCGTCAATTACCAATACACAGCAGTCGTTCAGATCCAACACACCCCTAGTTACATCGTTACGAACCACTTGAGGTGTTGAGACGATGAGGCGACTCTTCTGCCACATCCCTTCTCGCTTCGATGCAGGTATCGCTCCGCTCATTGCGATAGGTTCGATTGTTTCGTCCTTGAACACAGCTTGCAAATCATCGAGATGTTGCTTCACAAGAGCTACTGTCGGCGCGATCATCAGCGCCCAGCCATCAGAGCGCTGTAGCATTTCGGCCATAACCATCCAAGCAACGGCGGTCTTTCCTGCCGCTGTCGGAAGCACAAGAAGGGTCGAACCCGACAGCGCTACATCGACTGCTTCTAGTTGATACGCTCGGGCTTCAATGACCTCTTCACGAAGCCCATCGTGCTGTAGCCTCGCGCTCATGGGCCAATCGATTCGAAGTCAGGGTTCTAAATCGTTGCACTGACCCCATGGTTCACTTACACTCCATAGGGGTGCAAACTGACCCATCCCGATTCGTTCATATATAGTATGGAAGTCGCAAGGCCGCTCACTACGTGAGGCACCAGACACCACAGGGCTCTACTCAAGTATCCCAGACTGCCGATCTCCACTCGGAAATCGGCTTTCGGTGTCACGGTTCCTCCCTAACGTGGTGGCCCGGTTCGAATCCGCTTCGGCGGCAAACTTTCCGGTAAATACTGGAGGACATACAAATGGCTGACCGACATAACCCCAAGAGGGGAAGCATGGGCTTTAGCCCTCGAAAGAGGGCGATTCGACCTTATGGAAGAATTACTTCCTGGCCCGAGACTGAATCAAGCGAGATTCGCATTCAGGGATTCGCTGGTTGGAAGGCTGGCATGACTCACGTTCTAATGCGGGACACCAATCCTACCTCCACCTCCGCCGGTCAAGAGGTGCGCAAGGCAGTCACCGTCGTAGAGGTTCCTCCAATGAAGGTCTTAGCCGTCCGCGGCTACCACATGACTCCCTATGGAATGCAGACTGCTGGTGAGGTTTGGGCTGACTCTACTGCTAGCCCAGATGGCCTTCACCCGCGCTTCGCTAACCAGACTCGCGGCGAGCGAGATGCAGAGGAAGGACGCAAGCCAGCGAAGCGCGCTGGACGTCTTCCAAACCGTGATGGCGAGACCAATGATGATTCCTTTGAAGCCCTCTCTAACTCGAACCTTTGTGAGGTTCGCCTCATTGTCGCTACCCAACCTTCGATGGTAAAGAGCGTTCCATCCAAGACACCCGAAATCATGGAGGTCGGTCTTGTTGGCGGAGGTAACGATGCCAAGCTTGAGTGGGCAAAGGAGCGCCTCGGTGGCGAGGTTACCGTTGCAGATGTATACGCCTCCGGTCAGGAGATTGACGTAGTCGGTATCACCAAGGGCAAGGGATTCCAAGGTGTAATCAAGCGATTCGGCGTCAAGCTTCTGAGCCACAAGAACTCGAAGAGGCGCCGACAGATCGGTAACATGGGTGACTTCGGAACAGGTTACGTCCGCAAGACAATCCGCCAAGCCGGTCAGATGGGATACCATCAGCGAACCGAGCTCAACAAGCGCGTTCTCCGCATCTCCAACCCCGATGAGTCTGATGTGACTCCAGCCGGTGGCTTCCTCCATTACGGAGAGGTCACCAATCCATACATGATTATCCAAGGCAGTCTGCCAGGTCCTGCGAAGCGCCTCTTGCGCTTCCGTGACCCGGTTCGCCCGAATTCGAAACTGCACGAGGTCGATTTGACCTATGTCAGTACCTCGAGCAAGCAGGGAGTGTGATTAGATGAAGACAAAGTCGTACAATCTGGTTAACACTGTCGAGCAAGAAGAGATGGACGCAGGTCTGCTCGCCGAGATCTATGAGGTCGAGGTGAAGGATGGCAAGTCTTTCACCCTTCCAGATGTTTTCGAATCCGAGATCCGAGAGGATCTGATTCGTCGAGCCGTGCTCGCGAGTCGAGCTAACCGTCGTCAGGCCTACGGCCACCGCGAGCACGATGGAAAGCGCAAGCCACAACCTGGAATGAAGCACTCCGTCGAATGGTGGGGCAAGGGTCGAGGTGTCTCGCGTATCATGCGTAAGGCTGGACAGCGCACAGGTGCTCAGAACCCACACACACGCGGCGGACGCCGCGCTCATGGACCGATGGTCGCTAAGGACTGGTCACAGAAGATCAACAGCAAGGAAAACGGCGTCGCTCGTAATTCCGCTATCGCTGCAACCGCTGACGCCGATATGGTCGCGGCCCGCGGCCACCGATTCGGTGATGGCGTCCGCTTCCCAATCGTCATCGATGGATATGTCGAGAGCCGAGATGGTGGCGACGAGAAGTATGATGTCGAGAATCTACCTCTACAGTATTCGACCCGCAAGTTCGTCGCTATGATGGACGGGCTCGGACTCGGTGATGACCTCGAGCGGGCTCGTACTGGCCGTGGCATCCGTGCCGGCAAGGGTACTATGCGTGGCCGCAAGTATCGCACTCCGAAGAGCATCCTTCTAGTGGTCGCTCAGACCGATGGTCTCGCGAAGGCTGCTCGTAACATACCTGGCGTCGACGTTGTCGCCGCCAAGGACCTCTCTGCAGAAGATCTCGCACCCGGCGGAGACGCTGGAAGACTCACCGTCTGGACTAAGGCGGCGATAGGAGCGCTGGAGTGATTCCCATGACTGACCCATACAGTATCATTCAGATGCCTTGGATCACTGAGAAGACTCTCGAGGCTCGCCGTGTCTCAAACGAAGACGGTAGTTACCGTGAGAACAACAACAGGATCGAGTTCATCGTTCGCCGCGAGGCAACAAAGGCTCAGATTAAGGCGGCTGTCGAGGAACTCCTCGACGTTCAGGTCGCCAAAGTCAACACGAAGATCACAATCACCGGTAAGCACGCCTCAGTGCGGCTTGCCGACGGCTACGATGCGGAGGATGCAGCGCTCAAGCTCGGAGCGTTCTGATGAGGTGATATCATGGGTAAGCGAACACGTTCACAACGCCGCGGATCGAGTCCAAAGAACAGGGTTTCGAGCCACCGATTCCCAGCAGCTAACCGCCTTCCGCGTGTTAGCGAGAAGATGGGCGAGGTCACCGACCTCGTGCACAGTGCGGCTCACACCGCTCCTCTCGCGCGCGTGAAATTTGAAGACGGCACAACCGCTCACATTGCCGCACCCGAGGGAATCTCCGTCGGTCAAGAATTGGCCTTTGGTGACAATGTCAGCCTACGGCCGGGCAATGTTACGAAGCTCTCGGAGATTCCTGAAGGAACTCCAATCTGCAATGTAGAGTCACGCCCAGGAGATGGCGGAAAGTTTGCTCGCTCCGGCGGCAACTCCGCGACTCTTGAGACTCGCATGGGTGGGAAGGTCCGTGTCCGTCTACCAAGTGGGTCACTGAAGGATCTACCAGCAACTTGCCGAGCCACCATCGGTGTGCTCGGCGGCCACGGTCGCACCGAGAAGCCTCTGATGAAGGCCGGTGCAGCACACTACCGCGCTAAGGCGCGAGGAAAGCTCTACCCAACCGTCAGCGGTGTCGCGATGAACCCTGTCGATCACCCCCACGGTGGTGGAAACCACCAGGCGGTCCACGGACCGAACTCTGTGAGTCGCAATGCGCCTCCGGGCCAGAAGGTTGGACACATCGCTCCGCGCCGAACTGGGCGCGGAAGGACGAGGGAGCAGTGAGGTGTGAGTTATGGCACGTAAATCAAAGAAGATGTTCCGCTCTCCAAAGCTCGCTCGCCGTCAGGCTCGCAAGCGTCGCTCAACAATCGCTGAGCGCCGCAAGAAGCAGTTCCTTTGGCGCGGTATGACGATGGAGGAGCTAATTGCTCTTCCACTCTATCCTCCAGAGGACGAACCCGATGCTCCATGCATCGCTACTCTCATGCCTTCGCGCGCGAAGAGATCTCTGTCTCGCGGATTGTCTGAGGAATCTGAGAAGTTCCTTGAGAAGGTTCGCGAACACGGCGGCTCAAAGATGGTCAAGACCCATTGCCGCAGTATGTACATTCTACCAGAAATGGTTGGCACTACAATTGGAGTCCACAACGGCCGTGACTTCGTCAAGGTCGAAGTGATTCCAGAGATGATTGGACACGCATTAGGAGAATTTGCTCCAACTCGCCGCTCAGTTACGCACACCGGACCTGGTGTGGGTGCTACCCGGTCGAGTAAGCACGTGGCATTGAAGTGAGGTGAGAAGATGAGTAGAAATTCAGGAAAACCACAATCCGGATACACCCAGTTACTTGAGGGTTCGAACCTTGCTACAGCTCGCTCGGTAAATGTGGACATGCACCACAAGCACTGCTACCAAATCGCCAAGTTCATTCGTGGAATGAACGCAATGGACGCAATCGAGTACCTCGAGAAGGTCATGGAAAAGAAGGAAGCAATTCCTTACTCTCGTCGCTCCCGAAAGGGCAGGGGTGGAAACACCATGGCTGGTCACCGAAAGGGCAAGATGGGCCCTGGTCGCTATCCATACAAGGCCTCTATCGAGTTCATCAAGCTGATCAACAGCGCGATGGAAAATGCTCGCCAGCGCTACGATACCATCGACGCTGAGGACATGGTAATCACTCACTGCGCCGCACACCGTGGCCAAGTTCACAGCGGTTGGAGGCCACGTGCGCAGGGTCGCGCAACGCCGAAGAACCACTACCAAGTGAACCTCGAGATTTTCCTCGAGCACTTTGGCGATGAAGAGGAAGAGGACGAATTCTGAGGTGATTATGATGAACAAGACAAACACCATTCATAATATCATCAACCGCAATATCGAGCGCCAGCTCGTGCGCGAGTACCTATTGAAGGAGACTGAGCGCGCTGGATTCGGCGGCCTTGAGTTCAACCGAACTCCTGAGGGGACCAAGGTCACATTGTCGGCTGAGCAAGTCGGTCGTGTCATCGGCCGCCGCGGGAAAATCATCCACGAATTGCAGCGCCGTCTGCAGAACGACTTCCATCTCGACAAGCCTCGTCTCGAAGTCAACGAAATCGAAGAGCCTCGCCTGAACGCTCAGGTCATGGCCAGCCGTCTGGCATCATCTCTTGAGCGCGGTTGGTTCTTCCGCCGTGCTGGCCACAGCACCTCGCAGAACATCATGGACGCGGGTGCTCGCGGCTGCCTAATCATACTCTCAGGGAAGATTTCCGGTGCTCGCCACCGAGTCCAGAAGTTCCAGAAGGGTCACATCAAGTTCTGTGGTGAGACTGCACTCGAATTCATGGACGGAGGCTTCGCGACCGCAGTCAAGAAGCTCGGTACAATCGGTTGCACAGTCCGAATCATGCGACCTGGTGTGCGTCTCCCACACGAAATCGACATCGTTCCTCGTGAAGAGTCCGGACTCGGACCAATCGAGGAAGTCTCAATGCTAGAGATTCCAGATGATGTCGAAGAGACTCCTGTAGTCGACGAGACCGCAGCAGCTGACACCGAAGAGGTCGTCGACAGCGTGGTCGAGAAGATTGCTGAGATGGAAGCAGAGGCTGCGGAGGAAGTATCCGAAGAAGCTGTTGAGGCACCATCGGATTCTGTAGACGAATCTGCCGACGAATCAAGCGAAGAATCTGAGGGGGGTGAGTGATTATGGCTCACATCAAGTCAAGAGATCTAGACCAGATGACTCCTGAGCAGCGCGAGCGTCGTCTCTTAGAACTCAAGGAAGAACTCCTCCAACTCCGCGCTCAGCAAGCGCTCGGAGGTTCCTCTTCCAATGCAGGCGCCTACAAGCAAACGCGAAGGAGTATCGCCCGTCTTCTAACCAAGATGGCCGAGGAGAATAAGGAGTAGACTTGAATGGCTGGCATCTGTAATCTGTGTGGTCTACCGGACGAATTGTGCATTTGCCAAGAAATAGCTAAAGAACAACAGAAAGCAATCATTTCAACTGTTAGAAGGAGGTATGGAAAAATGGTAACGATGGTAGAGGGAATCGACGATTCCGCAATCGACATCGGCAAGCTCGCGAAGCTGCTCAAGGGCGCTTGCGCTAGTGGCGGCACCGTCAAGGGACGCACCATCGAACTCCAAGGTGACCACAAGAAGCGTGTCGCCAAGGTCCTACAACAGAACGGATACCAAGTGGAGGTGCGATGAATGAGCATCTACCACGCACCTTGGCTCGCTCGCGATATCAGTGTCGTAGAGAGCCACGATCCGACTTTGGTCGGAGTCACTGGACTGGTCGTCGAGGAAACCCGCAGGACGCTACGCGTCCGCACAATCTCGGGCGAGGTAACACTGCCCAAGGACGTCATCACATTCACCATCGATTCGGGAGAGGTAGTTATCGACGGCTCAGCCGTCACCCAACGGCCCGAGGATCGCATCAACCGAAGATACAGGAGGAACTGAAATGAAAGATATCGGAGTAGACGTCCGCTCGCCAGAGGCGGAGTGGGATGGAGACGAGAACTGCCCATTCTATGGTAGCCTGAGGCTAAGAGGACAGATTATCGAGGGCACAGTATCCTCGGTTGGAATGAGCAATTCAATCATCGTACAGCGCGAGGTAACTCGCTACATGAAGAAGTACGAGCGCTATGAGAAGCGCACTCGCCGCTATGCAGCACACCTGCCTTCGTGCATTGGTGAAGTTGCCAGCGGAGACAATGTCCGCATCATGGAATGCCGACCGCTCTCCAAGACGGTCAAGTTCTGCGTCATCGAGAAGGGGGCCGACGAATGAGGGGAGTTGCTGGTCGTTCGACTGCTGGCCTACCCAGCATGGCAAGGATGGACTGCGTCGACAATACTGGCGCTAAGGTCGTGCAGCTGATTACCGTCCTCAAGAAGGGCGGCGTAGCTCGCCGATACCCTGCTGGTGGCGTTGGCGACATGATTCGCGTCACAGTTCGCCGCGGGACTCCAGAGACCCGCCGCCAGATCTTCAATGCGGTAATCGTGCGCCAGAGGCGCCCGTTCCGTCGCGTCGATGGAACCTGGGTTCAATTCGAGGACAACGCCTGCGTCATCACCAACGAGCGTGGTGACGTGAAGGGGTCCGACATCAAGGGGCCGGTTAGCCGCGAGGCGGCTGAGCGTTGGCCTCGTATCGCCGCAACGGCGAAGCAGATAGTGTGAGGTGTGAAAGATGGTCAGCAAGAAAGCAGGAAAGCAGCGTCAGGCTCAGACCGACGCACCGATTCATGTCCGTAGGAAGCGCATTCGCGCACGCCTGATCTCAGATGACCCCGACTTGGCATCGATTCGTTCGGTCACCGTCAGGGTCGGAGACGAGGTCGAAGTCCTTCGCGGTGACTTCGGATTCCCTAACAGCGTCAAGGCTGACTCACGCGGCAAGCGTTTGGGACAGTCACGCGGACGCTCCGGCATCAAGTCAAAAGTCGTTGGAGTCAACGCAAAGAGCGGATTTATCCTAGTCGAGGGCGTCACTACGGCGACCGCCGACGGAAAGGAGGAAGCACTTCCAATCCACCCATCTAATCTCATTGTCATCAAGCTATACGATGGTGACCCACTGCGCATCAAGCGCATCATGGAACGTTCCAACGGAGGTGCTGAACAATGAGTAGCAGCCACATGAAGAGACTGACAATGCCACGAAGCTGGCCACTAACTCGCAAGACCGATATCTGGGTCCAGAAGCCTAACCCCGGAGGCCATCCCGATGAGATGTGCATGCCGCTTGGCCTGATTCTACGCGATGTTCTCGACCTCGCGCACTCCCAGCGAGAAGCAAGGCGCATGACAGCAACCCGCCAGGTGCTCGTCGATGGGCGCATCGAGACTGATGTCGGCCGCGGCGTCGGCCTAATGGATGTCCTCACCATTGGCGAGGACAACTTCCGCTGTATCCTCGACCAGAACGGTAAACTCCGCTACCGCAAGATTTCCGCTAAGCAGGCTACAACCAAGTTGTGCCGCGTCATGGGTAAGACTACCCTGCGCGGCGGTAAGACTCAGATTCACCTGCACGATGGGCGCAATTTCACCATTGAAGACGCCAATCTGTACAATTCTGGCGACTCTCTTGTAATCTCACTACCTGATCAAGAGGTCGCTGGCCACCACGCCTTCGGCGAGGGAGTACAGGCTTACCTCACCGGAGGAAGCCACATCGGTACCACCGCGAAGGTTGTCTCAAGGGACGTAAAGCGTTCCTCGAAGGCTAACGAGGTCCAGTTCGCGGACTTCGGTACAGTCGCTGACTACGTCTTCGTCATTGGTTCCGACAAGGATCTACCACTGGAGGTGAAGGCTTGAGCGAATCAGTCAATCCTATGCTCGCTCCTCGCATCACTAAGGTCACTGTCAACATCGGTGTCGGCGAGGCAGGTGCTCGTCTCCAGCTCGCCGAGCGTGTGCTCGAGTTGCTCACCGGACTGAAGCCGGTTCGCACCATTTCCAAGAGTACCAACCGTGATCTAGGCACCCGCGAGGGCGCTCCAATCGGTTGCAAGGTTACAATCCGTGATTCAACTACCATCGGTTCCTTCCTTAAGGACGCATTTTGGGTTCGTGAGAACACTCTGCCCGCTTGGCACTTCGATCAGTCGGGTAACCTCTCGTTCGGAATTGCGGACTACACAGACTTCCCAGAGCAGAAGTATGACCCGGACATCGGCATCTTCGGCATGGACATCAACATCGTACTCGAGCGCCCAGGACACAGGGTATCCCGCCGCCGCCGCCGCGCGGCCAAGGTAGGGGTGCCTCACCGAGTGGGCAGGGACGAGTCCAGAGAGTGGTTCAAGGAACACTTCGGGCTGACCATTGTGGAGGAGTGAAGCATGGCACGTGATCATGGAGAAACTATCGGCCGAACAAACGGATGCCGACGCTGCGGACGCAAGCGCGGCATGATTCGCCGACATGGCCTACGATTGTGCCGCCAGTGCTTCCGAGATGTGGCCCCACAAATCGGTTTCAAGAAATATTCGTGAGGTGATGAAGGATGCAATTTGACCCATTGAGTGACGCTTTCGTCCGCATTTTCAACGCGGAGCAAGCCGGACATTACGAAGTGACATTGAGCCCTGCCAGCAAGTTGCTTGGCAGTATGCTCTCTATCATGCAGAAGTCCGGATATGTAGGAGAATTCCAACAAATCGAGGACGGTCGAGGAGGTGGATTCCGTGTCGAGTTGATCGGAGCGATCAACCGCTGTGGAGTCATCAAGCCACGACACTCGGTCAAGAGGACAGATTACGATAAGTGGGAGTCGCGCTACTTGCCGGCTCAGGACTTCGGTCTTCTGATCCTGACAACCAATCAAGGTGTGATGAACCACCACGATGCGAAGAAGGAGCGTGTCGGCGGGCGATTGCTCGCGTACATCTTCTGAGGAGTGATGAAGTATGCCAAAATTGGATAAGATTTCACACACAATCACTCTCCCCGAGGGAGTCTCCGCCACTCTCGCTGGTCACGATGTTACTCTGGCGAAGGGTGACAAGTCATTGACGCGTGAGTTCCGCCACCCTCGTCTTGAGGTTCGTGATTACTCAGAAGGAATCGAAGTATTCTGCAACCTACCGCGTCGCAAGGAGAAGGCTCTCGCTGGAACTTGGGCGGCGCATCTAAACAACATGGCCCGAGGACTCGACTCTGGCTTCGAGTACAAGCTCAAGGCTGTGTATTCTCACTTCCCTATGACAATCAAGGTGCAAGGCAACGAGATGACCATCACCAACCTGTTTGGTGAGAAGGTCCCTCGAGTCGCCGCTCTACCATGGTCGCCTGCTGACGTCGAAGTCAAGGTCTCAAACAAGACCGACATCACTGTCACAGGCGCTGACCGCGAAAAGGTCGGCCAGACTGCGGCGAATATCGAGCGCTCCTGCCACATCAAGAAGCGAGACCGACGTGTTTTCCAGGATGGAATCTACATCGTCTCTAAGGGAGACCAATGAGGGGTGATTGATGATGGATTACGAAGGTAAAACAGTCGCTGAACTGAAGGATCTGCTCCGTGCAGCCGAATTGCCGGTATCCGGTAAGAAGGCCGATCTCATTGCTCGCCTACAGGAGGCTGGAGATACTCCAGCCGCCGTCGAAGAAGCCGGCAACGAAGACATCGAAGAAGTCTCGGAAGATATCTCTGATGATGTCGAGATGGACGAGGTCGATGACGACTTCGAAGGTGAGGAATTTGAGGATGAGTGGGATGATTTCCACACAGCTCGCCAGAAACCGGTCCTCGACGATGCAACCAAGGAAGCGCTCGCAACCCGTGCGGCTCAGAAGAAGAAGCAACCTGCTTTCCGCCGCCAAGAGTGGTTCCGCTACAAGCGTCTCTCGCGCACTGGCTGGAAGAAGCCACGCGGAGATGACTCGAGCCAGCGCAAGAACCGCAAGTATCGCTCTCCTATGGTCCGTATCGGCTACGGCAAGATCGCTGACGCTCGTGGACTCCACCCATCTGGATTCGAAGAAGTCCTAGTCAGCACTGCTGGCGACCTCGACGGACTCGATCCGGAGCGCCAGGCCGTACGCATCTCAGCCTCGGTCGGCAATCGCAAGAGATCAAGCATCCACGACCGCGCCGACGATCTCGGTCTACGCGTTCTCAATCGCCGTCGCTTCGCGCGCAAGGGGGACTTGAGATGATGATCACGAATCAGAAGAGACTCGCGGCTGCAATCTTCAGCCAGCGAGAGGGACGCGTTGTCGGAATCCACAGAATTTGGGTTGACAAGGACTACCTCGACGATGTCGCCAACGCAGTCCAGAAGAACGACGTTCGCCGCCTCATCGAGGAGGGCGTAATCAAGGCACGACCTTTGGTCGGAACCAGCCGTTCACGAGCCCGCAAGGCAGCTGCTCAGAAGTCGAAGGGGCGACGCACAGGTCAGGGTTCGAGAAAAGGTACCTTGAATTCCCGCAACCCACGAAAGCACCGCTGGATGAGAACAATCCGAGCACAACGCAGGACTTTGAAGGAAATGAGGGTCGACGAAACCCTCACTCCATCTGAATACCGCTACTACTACAGGAAGGCCAAGGGTGGATCATACCGCTCTGTCTCCCACATGAAGTCGAACATGGAAATCGACGGAATCAAGCTCGGAGGTGAGCAGTGATGGCACACGGTAAGAACCAGAGACTCCGCTACAAGCGTCGCCGCAATGGCGAAACAGATTATCGCCGCAGAATGCGAATGCTTCGCGGTGGCAGCGCACGAGCAGTCGTCCGTGTGACGAACACTCAGACAATCTGTCAATTGGTTGATTACGAGATCAGCGGTGACAATATCACAGTCTCAATTGATGGCAAGATGCTCGTCAACAAGTTCGCTTGGCCTCTCGATGCTTCTCGCAAATCAGTTCCAGCCAGCTACTTGTCTGGATACGCGATGGGCAAGGCTGCAATCGCTGCCGGACACGACGAGGCCATCCTCGACATCGGTCTAGCATCCTCTACCCCAGGAAATCGCGTCTTTGCTGCCCTCAAAGGAATGGTCGACGCAGGCCTTGATATTCCACACAGTGACGATGTGCTGCCAGAAGATGACCGCATCAGCGGCGCACACATCGGCGATTCGATCGCAGCAGCGGTCGAGGCGACAAAGAAGGCAATAGAGGAGGCGAATGCATGAGCGAAGAGACACCCGATATCGTCGAAGAAGCTCCAGCAATCGCCCCCGGCCTCGCTTTGGCGATGGCCGAGGT
>Ga0208948_1000920_pt1 | contig 12954 bp, 9 predicted proteins | sample AOAMet11_17_M020_2_FD_188228 | JGI IMG/M metagenome (GOLD analysis project Ga0208948, IMG submission 188228) | Ammonia-oxidizing marine microbial communities from Monterey Bay, California, USA - CAN11_17_M020 (SPAdes) | ecosystem: Environmental > Aquatic > Marine > Intertidal zone | place...
AGGCTTGAAAAGCCATCTGCATTGAGGGGTCGAGATCGGCAATTTGCCGGGTCATTTCTCCGGCTAAAACTTGGCGACCCATCTGGATACCCATGTCAACCATTCTCTCAATCTGGTTCCCCGCAGCATCATCGATGGCCGTGATTTTTAAAGACCCTTTTTGTTGGCCATCAAAGTTGGCCTCCACGACAACTGATTCTACGAGTTCAGGTAGGTCAAGGAATTGATTAAAGGGAGGTGGAATCTGGTTTTTGGGCGGGAGGTTTTGCTGGATGGTTTCGCGGACAGGTTCCATGATCATGTAAGCAGAAAACTGAGAATCCGGGTTGGCACTGTCGATCAAATTTGCAAGATCTCCAGTGTCATTTTTAGAGGCAAGCATTCTTGTGACGAAGGGCTCGAGACCAACAATCAATGTATTCTTATTGTACTGCAGAACCACTGGTGTCATGGCGTCGCGGCTGCGGTAAATCGTCATGTCCTCGTAGCTGCCTTTGATAAGTGAATCGGTAATCTTGCCGCCAAGGCTTTGTGCTTCAGCGAATGTGATTACCATTCCAAAACCGGGTGGGTTTCTCAGGTCTGTAAATGAATCAACCATCAGAACAGCATTTTGAATTTTGCACGGGTCGATACCAAACTCTGTTTGCCCAACCACAGAAAGGACTTCTCGCGGTACCATTTCCATTCCCGGTGACTTTAGGATTTCCGCAGGTTTGATCATGATTGCGGCTGTGGTTGAAGCTGGCATCAAGCCTGGAGGAATGTCGCCCTGTTGGCCGCTGGCAACCGCCAGGTATGCCGCATGAGGGCAGATAAGTGCACAATACAAGGCGGTTGTAAGTAGGTTTTTGATCACGTTAACAATCCTTGGAATGAGTGGAGAATGGTTGGCCAGTACACAGTTTTGCCAGTTTTATACTGGATTGCAACTGTCAGGCGATACGAGGTTCTTTTGGTGTGAGGGCTTGGGGAAGGTGATTGGCTATCGGTAAAATCCTAGAGGGCTTTCGTTGTTAAACGATCGACATTGGGAGAAAAATATGTTTTTCCTTTATTTCCAACGCTTACCCTGAAATTCCAACGGAATCTGTTCAGTTTTTCGTGATGACTGCCCTGCCCTAATCGCATGAGGGAACGGTCTTTGATTCAAGTGGACTTCGTATTGGATGTCCAGTGAATGGCTTCGCCTTTCCCGCCAAGCCTATGATTGGAAGCCAGCGTGATTGATGCGCCTGATAACGTGAAAAAGTAGTCCTTGTTGGAAACATCGAATTTGGGAATGGGATTGATTCTTGGAACGTGGTGATGCTGGGAGAGACTTGTTGGTTTAGGTCGCAATCGGAATTGACGCTTCTGTTGAATCCCAATGTAAAAGTGTCTCTAGCCAAGATTAGATTTTCTTGATTTCAGAAAAAGAGCCTCGGGAGTCGAGTGATTTTTCCTGTGGAATTCCTTCGACCGGACGGCCCTCGGTTCCCTGCTTGTAGTACAGCTTGTGCCCGGAACCCGACATCAGAACCCGGCCAACTTCTTCCGCGGTGATATGGTGGCGTAGTCCCGAGCCAATGATCTCTGAAACGGTGCCTTGGATTTTGAGTTCATGATCGAATCCTGATAATTTGATCTTGCCCAATACCATATTTTCGATTGCTATTTGATAGCCATTACCCGAGACACTCAGTTCATTGCATGGCCCCCTCACAATGACCTGCTTGCTTAAGCCGCTCACGCGAACGACCTCGTTAAGCTTCGCCTCTATTATTCTTGCTGATGTCGCTGATGGATTGGTGGTTGGTGGGGTTGTTTTTGCCGGCTTGGGTACAGGTGTCGTCGATTTGGGCCTATTGGGTTTCGGGCTAGTTGGTTTAGATCTGATTGGTTTAGATCTGATTGGTTTAGATCTGATTGGTTTGGGATTGATTGGTTTGGGATTGATTGGTTTGGGATTGATTGGTCGAGGTATGCCGAGCGGTGATGGTTCGGGCTGCGCCCATGAAATGATTGTTTTCTGGATTTCCTTCCACGGAAATAGCGCAATTAGGATTAAGCACGCGGTGACGCAAAACGCCGCGATTATGTTTTTAGAATTTACAAATTGGGCCGGCGTGCGGGTTCGTTGGTAGGGTTTGCCGAAGCCGGGCTTGCGAGATCTTTTCCCGGATCGAAATTGTTTTCTTCCTAACGGTTTACCGTAGTCAAAATCGCCGCGGGTGCTGCCTCCTGGTGGTCGTCGGGATTCAGGAGCAAATTGAGAGCCTTGGTTCTCTTGGTTGACTGGACTGTCTCGGGAGGGATTTTGAGATTGCGGAGGGGCTGAGAAATCCGGATTTGTTTTTTGGGGAAGATCCGGGATCAGTCCTCTACGGCGCAGTTTTGCGTCGTATCTCTTTCTCTTTTCAGCATCAAGAAGAGTTTCTTTCGCGGCGTTGAGGTGTCGAGTTCGTCGTGCCGTTCGTTTGCCATCAGGGTTTCGATCTGGATGTACCGTTTGCATTGCGCGACGGTAGGAGCGTCGCAATGTTGCCTCGTCCGCGTCGTGCGGAACTCCGAGTATTTCGTAGTAAGTGCGAATGGGTGGCATGGGCAGGAAGGAGGGGAGCTGGGTGGATAATTACTATTTAGATTTGTGATTATCACCTTCGTTTCGCTGTAATGCCAATCAGTTCTTACTTCTTTTTAAGATCTGTTAAATAGATTGCGATGCCTGGGGAAAGCGATGTGTAGGTAAAGCGATGTGTAGGTCGTTCGTGTTGCTGTGGGGAAGACCGCGAGGGGAACTTTGATTTCTAGTTGCTTCTCATCTCGCCGGGTGTTGTCCCGGTTGAGGTTAAACCGTGAGGTTTCTATTCTCGATTGAGCATGCTGGTTCCGATCGCGATTCCCGCGATGCCGATACCGAGCAGGATTCCGCATGGCAGCATCATCTCGGAGAGACTGAAGTCGCGCCAGATCGCGCCTTCCATTGCGAGGATGCCCCATTTAACTGGACTGAGAATACTCAGGCTTTTCATGAACTGGGGCATAAACATCACGGGAATCATGGCTCCCCCGAACATGGCCATCACCATGTTGATGGCCCAGCCAGCGCCGTTCACCGATTCCTCTGTTTTCCCCAGATTGGACATCACCATCATGATGCCTACAAAGCATGAGGCAACACACAGAGCGGCCAAGGCGAGCATTGGATAGCTTCCCGGTCTCATTCCAAGCAGGAGCCCAAGGCCGACCATGAATGAAATCACGAGCATGACAGAAAAAAAGCAAGCTAAGGCTTTGCCAATGAGGACACTGGATTGGCTGATGGGAGCGATTTGAAGCCGCATCATCGTTCCTTGCGTGCGTTCGCGGGCAATGGAAATTGCAAACCCCGCAGCGCAGGCCAGAACACCCCACATGGTGGATTGGGGAAAACTGATGTCCCATTTGGATTTGATTTTTTTCATCTGTCCAGCTTGGCTGGCCGGATCAATTTTTCGAGAAACATCAATCGACTCAAGTTTAGCAAATTCAAAACCACCATTTTCAACAGGGCTGGAAGAGGAATCGTCCGCATCCGTCTGCAGGGCTTCTATGCTCTTGGTCATGCCTTCGAGTGAACTGAAAAAAGAATTAATCAGCAGGCGGTTGCCAGAGCTAATGGATTTATCATTCGCCAGTTGTTCCCGAGACTTTTTCACCATGTCTTGCATCGAGGAGAGGTCTCCCATTCTTTGGCCTGCCAATTGGCCAATGCTTTCCAAGATCATCCCTTGTAGCATGGCAGATTCAGCAGATCGCGAAGGGTCGACGCCGATTTGAATCGTTGGTGGCTTTTCCCAAAAGATGCCGGCGGTTTCTCCAAAACCTTCGGTCAGGACCAGCATTGCCAATCGCTGTCCTTTGCGAACACTCTCTTTCGCCGGCTCAAGGTCAGTTTCAATTAATTCGATCGACCCGTTATTCGCCAGTTGGCTTATAAACTTGGCCGATAGGGTAGACTGATCGAGATCGACAATTGCAATTTTCATTTTGGCCCGGTCGCTGCCCGAGGAGGGGCCTCCCATTACCATGCCAAAAAAGATGCCCATCAGAATTGGAAATCCAATAATGAAAAATGCACCGAGTTTGTCCCGGAATAACAGCCGAAGATCTTTGATCGCCATAACAAGCACTTGATTCATCCGTCTCGTAGGCTCCTGCCGGTTAAGGTCAAAAACACGTTTTCTAAATTGGGTCGAGCAATGTTGAGTGTTTGAAATGCGACGCCCTGAGCCGATAAAGCTGCAACGTCCTGCAGCGGTGTGTTGGAGGCAAAGCGAATTGATTTGCCCGTCAATTCGCCCGGAAGTTCGATTTCTTTGGGTAGTTCGGCGAGGTCGCCAGTTACCATGGACGCGCCACCGTATTGTTCTATTAAGTCGTTGACTGAACTGAGTGCGAGTAGCTTTCCATGGTCGACAATTGCGACGCGATCACATAATCGTTCGGCCTCTTCCATGTAGTGTGTGGTGTATAGGATGGTCATACCACGTTCACGAAGAGCCTCGATGCTTTCGAAAATATGATTTCTCGATTGCGGATCGACACCGACAGTTGGTTCATCGAGTAACAGGATGGCTGGTTCGTGAATCAGAGCGACGGCAATATTCAATCGACGTTTCATGCCGCCTGAAAATGTTCCAGCGTAGCTTTTGGCTCGATCTTGTAGCTGAGCGAAATCAAGACACCAGTTCACTCGATCCCGCAGTTTTTTTCCTGACAGCCCGTACAGCCGGCCAAAGAATTCTAAATTCTCTTGAGCTGACATCGTTTCGTAAATTGAAAGTGCCTGCGGTGCGACTCCCAGCAGTCTTCGGGTTGCGGTCAGTGTTGGGTCGCCCGCCTCCGCACAGCTCGAGTTGCCAATAGAGACTGAGCCAGTGTCAGGTTTTAACAATCCTACAAGCAGGCTAATGACGGTTGTTTTTCCAGCCCCGTTTGGCCCTAGGAGTCCCAGTGTTTCGCCTTGTTGAATCGCGAAGCTTAAGCCATTAACCGCGTCGATGTCGCCGAATGATTTCTTCAGCGCCGAGACTTCGGCGATAGAGTTGCCCATTGGTTCGTTGCCGCCTGTGGTTTAATAAATGTCCGCGATTGAAGGTGTTCGTCCCAAATTGGAATCCTAGAGGATGGAAATTAAAGTTCAACTGCCGTTTATGTTTGCCCTCTATTCCATGCTTGCAGACCGCGCATTGGCGAGGTTTGTCCTGTTAGTGTTTCTTCATAATTTCATATGTTGGATTCCAGTGGTCGGCAATGCGCTGCGAAGTCTATCGGTAGAGGATTTGACTGGTTTCGACCTTCCGGTTGGTTAAGGAGAATGTTGGATTCTTGGATTCTAAGAGTCCTCGCATCTCCCTGCTGTTATTTTCGCTACCGAAGAAATGCGTCATCGGGCTCTTTGTGAAAAAGCTGCAAAAAAATGTCTTGACCTGTTGCTAGGTGGTCGATACTATGTATTGCATACTAACAGCTGGTAGGAGTTTATTATGAAGCTTGAACGGGAAATGATGCGAGGGGCTGGGCCAACGGCCGTCATGCATTTGCTCAGTGGAGACGAAATGTACGGTTATGAAATCGTAGAGCGGCTCTGCAAAGAATCAGCAGGTGTATTCGAAATGGGGCAATCGACACTTTACCCAATGCTGTACAACCTTGAAGGCAAGGGGTTGGTGAAGTCTCGCGAGAAAAAGGGAGACAACGGTCGGAAACGCCGTTATTACCGTCTGACGGCGAAGGGCAGTCGGAAATTAGAGGCCGATCGGAAGCAGTGGGGGTCTTTGATCGCCGGTTTGTCCGCACTCGGGGTAACACGCGTTTCGAATCCCATGTCATGTCTTGCTTAAAAGGGGACTGCGATGAGTCAAGTGACCACACCAGAAGGCCGTTCAAAACTTTCAAACACGCTGTTTGCAAAACCATTAATCGGGAGACTGTCTTGGAAAAAGCAGCTCACGCTAAGTGGCCTTCCTGCGGAGGTGCAGTCGATTCTGACGGAAGTGATGTCTCGATGCTGGCTTACTAGAGGGGAAAAGGCTTGCGTGATCGAGGAGCTAATTGCTCATTTCGTCGATGGAATGGATCGAGATGTAACCGCACAACAGTTAGTCGAGGACTTTGGTGAGCCTGCAGTGGCTGCAAAATTAATTCAATCATCCAAACGGCAAAATCGACCTTTCTGGAAGAAATCCCTTCATACATTTGGTTATGGAATCATCGCTCTGATCTTAGCCTACGCAGGTATTTGGGTCTTTTATCATCAAGGTGCGCCGGTTATCTCAACGGATTACGTTGTTCAGTTAAACGCGGGGATCAAGGATGTCGCTGATTCCGAAAAGGCCTGGCCAATTTATCGGCCCATGTGGACAAAATATAAGTTTTCAGTAGGCGAGGTAATTCCTGAAATCTGGTTCAGGGAAGGGGAAGGTGAACAAAGCTACTTGAGTACACGGTTTGTCCGGAAGGGGGAACCGGGGTGGGAAGCCGCAAAGGCGGCAATCTACGAGCATCAGGATTTAATAGATGCTTTTCGGGAAGGAGCAAAGCGACCGTATTTGGGAATTGAATTAAAAGCAAACCAAAGCGAATATTCCGAGGAAGATTTTGCTGCTCTGTTTCCTAATTTGACTCGCGGTGATTCTCAGGATGCCGGAGTGGAGGAAGGGAGCGATGGGGGGTCGGGGCGATTGCTTGATGATTGGCTCGTTGGCATCTTGCTTCCACATGTGCAGCAGATGCGAAATGCCGCGCGTTTATTTGCGTTCGATATTCAATTGGCAATCGAAGAGGGAGATTCAGATCGGGTAGTGCAAGATATCGAAACGATGCTTGGGTTTGCGAGACATGCAGCAGAAGGTCGTGTTCTGGTATGTGGTTTAGTCGGTTATGCAATCTCGGGAATGGCATTTTCAGAAATTGAGAGTGTTGTTAAGGAAGATCCCAATTTTTTTAATGAGCGACAGTTGCAAAGATTGCAGTTGGCAGTTCGTAGTGCCAAGTTAAAAGACTGGATTTCCTATGATGGCGAGGCTTTGATAGTCAGCGATTTGATTCAACGTATTTACACGAATGATGGTCAGGGTGACGGTCGCATCACTCCTCAAGGCTTTGAGGTCATGTCAGCGTTGACCGGTATGGGCATGCCGGGCATTTTCGGTGGCGAATTGTCTGAGAAGGAAAACTGGGAGTCTTTCGCTGAGAGTGTTATTGGGCCGCTCGGCCTTTTTACGGTTGCCACAAGGGGGGAAGTTGCGGCCAAGGCAGATCAGTTTTTTGAAGCAGCGAGCACCGACTTAAACCGCCCCATGTGGGATGGGAAGTCAAAAGACATTTACAAAGAGTTAAATCTTGAAAAATGGAAGTATGCGGTTTTGGGGTTGGTCTTGCCTGCGACCGAGAATATTCGCAAAGCATTGGATCGGTTGATTGCACGCCAAGAAGGAGTGCTCGGAGCAATTGCGCTACAGCGTTTTTACCTTGCTAATGGAGCGTGGCCAAATTCGTGGGATGAAATTCCCAAAAGCACGCTCCCGCGGTCACCAGTAGATCAGCTGACGGGGGAACCCTTAATCTTTAAAATCGTCGATCAACGTCCGCTGATCTACAGTTTAGGATACGATCTTGACGATGATGGAGGTGTTACGCCGGAGGGTGTTAAGCCCGCAACCTACTTGCCGAATGTACAAAACGATGGCAAATCTGATGGGGACTGGATAGTTTGGCCTACCAATGATGATGAGGATGAGTAGTGTTCTTCGAGGGGCTGGTGAGTTTTTCTAGCGGCCCGGTGACTAATTTTTCCCAAGCGTTGAAGCCCGGCCGAAAAGAACTCTCGACTGCCTGGAGGATCGGCTTTCGCTTGTTTCCAGTAACGAAAACTAACGGAACTGGTTTTGCTGGATTCAGCGGGCAATTCAGGATCTTCTTTTGCTTTTGAAAAAAGTAAGGTAGCCGGAGGCAAACACAATCAGGTGGAGAGGCTAATGTGCGGATCAATTGGTAACGTCTTTAGAGATTGGAACTCACAGATCATTCCAGCGTTGTTCGCTTTGACTTTGGTGCTCGGAATAGCTTCCCTGCAAGGTCAGGAAACCACTGATCCAGTCATTTTTCCACAGGACGATATTTTTGGCAGAGATGCAAAGAGTGGAAATTTCATCGAAGTTTTTACGGCGGCGGATGTTTCTGACAAAGTGAAACAGGCGGTGGTTGAGACGCTGGCGGCAGCTTCCAGCGTTTGGGGGTCTTCAGGAAGGCTTGAGTACTGGGTATTGGGCGCCGATCGAGATGCGGCGCTGCAACTGGGATTGGAGTTTTGTGAGCGGCGGGTGGCGCGTGGTCAAATGACGCGTCGTGATTGTTTGGCGGATAACGATAATCGAGACCATGGATTTCTGATGTATCAGGAAATCGGTGCGAAGGCGCTGGCAACGGGAATGCCAAGTGGAAGTGCGGGCCATAACGGTGGCGCTGAATGGGGGTTCCATCGAATGACCTCCTCCTTGCCGCTTGGGTTTGCGGGCGTTTTGAATATTGCGGGTGAAGATGAGCAGGTGACTATTTTTCACGAGTATTGGCACTCGCTGCAAAACTCATTCATACAAACGATAGATCATCGAAAACGGCAAAAACTCATGGGGCCTGTGTGGTTTGTCGAAGGCTCGGCGGTGGCGATGGCTGAGTTCACCACCGCAAAACTTCGTCGCTCTGGGGAGCTCCCCAATTGGAATAATGCTTCCTATCGTTGGCCCACCCTCGAGCAACGAATGACTGACAAAATGAAGTTGATTCAGTCAAAACGAAAAACCTGTCCAACTTCTCTACCCAATTCCTACGATGACGATTGTCGACAGCTGGCCTACGAAGGTGGTGCCTGGGCGATTGCCTATTTAATGGAACGCAAGGGACGCGATGTTCTGCTCAAGTCTTTTCATCCAGAGGTGGAGAAACTGGGTTGGGAGGCGGCTTTTCAAAAAGTGTTTGGGCAGAGTTCTCGCGAATTTAAAGTGGAATTTGAGACGTTTCTCGATCTAAGTCTCGAAGAGCAACTCAAAGTGCTGAAGGACTGACGCAGTTCATCAGGAAGGATTTAAGGGGTTCGCGGGAATCAGGTTCTAGAGTTCTGGCTCTAAGGGGCGGTATTACCGGAGATCAAATCTTGCGTCCGCTGCCAAGTGACCTCGGCAACTTGCTGACCGAGCCGTTCGCCGTTGAGATCACCGTCAGCAAAGTGGATACCACCGTAGCGTCGGGAAAGCCCCGCCTCTCTCGCGGCGTAGGTAAACGTATCCCAAGTTAGGGTGACACTCTGGCTGGGGGTAACCCCCGGTTCGAACCTGGATTCTCCCGGTTCAAAACTAACCGAAGCTCCAAAATTATCACTACCACTGAATCGTTGGAGAATTGCGGCACCGGCGGCGCTAAAGGAGCTGTGGCCGGAGGGGTATTCCGGAAATGGAGGAGACGGGTGACCGCCGGGAGTTTGATAGGTCAGGAAATCTGTTGCAAGAATAGTTTGGGTGAATCCCTCAGGAGTCCAGGCGTCGATCGCAAAGCCATCGAGTTCTTGATTGAATTCGCCAATTAGACCGAGTTGCCCCAATTCTCGGATAGCGCGAACCGGTCGCACGTAGTCGTAATGAACCTTGGCATCCCAAGTGGCGATACCGGCATCAAAAATGGCGTTGGAAAGTGCGAGAAACATCTTGGCATCTTGATCGAGCGAGTGATTATCTCTTGCCGATACGTACTGTCCGAAGGTTAGCCACGTTCCTGGCGGAAAGGCTGTCCCGTTGGCGTCCTCCCAGAATTCAGCGATTAATTTCTCGTCATCGGTAAGGTTAGAACTGGTTTCAATCAGCGTTTCAGCCTGTGAAATGAAAACCGGATTGATGACGGTACCGATTAGACTCCTGTTTATGTCGAGCTCCGTGCCATCGGCTAGCGTGATGGTCGCATTTTCAAGGTCCGTAGTTCCGTCGACGAGCAGGAACGGTTGCGGTGCTTCAGTTCGAAATTGATCTGGGCTGGACAATGCGAATGGAGTGACCTCGATCCATTGGGGTGTTAGGAATTTTTGTACTTTGACGGCAGTCTCGGGAGTACTGTCGATAGGAACCCGCTCTGGCGTCCATTTTTCAATGTCGACCGCCGTGCCGACCGGATTCGACGGCACGTAGCCGGTGGTGTCTGAGTAGGGTTGTCCATTACCGTTGGCGTCATTGCCGGTTTGGTTGGAGCCATCTGCGTGGCGGAAGTCAAGGATTGCATCGGCCATTAGATTGCCAATGCCAGCAGGTGTTTCGGGGTTTCTGGATTGATCGGTGGAGTCGTATCCTAAATTGTCCATTAAGGACTGGAATGAGTCGGTTTCGCTTGCAAAAAGATCGTCAAGCACGCGAAAGGCAGCAAAGCTCATTGCTTCCGATTTGTTTTCATCGGTGATTTGGCTGGCAGGCTGTTGCAATTGGTCGTCAAGCTGTGTGGAGATTGCTGTTTCGTCATAGGCTGACCAGGCATCGTAGATTGCCGTGTGGACCATTCCAAGCGCGCGTGAGGCGACAGTCGGTCCGAGGTCGGTTGCGGCGATGGCTTCCTGGGTTACTTCGTCCCACTGAACGGAAAGACTGGGAGTAGGATCGTCAACCTTCACGGTTTGGGATTGAGGGTCTAGCTCTAGCTGGATGAAGTTGCGCCCGAGTTGTTCACTGAATCTCGTCGCTGCATTTTGAATTTTGTCTCTCAGTTCAGCCTGCATAAAGGCCGTTTTTTGTTCAAAAACGTCCCGCAGGGAATCGACGGTCTGGTCGGCTTTTGAGAGGTTTGCAAACTCGACCTGTCTGGTTTTGAATTTTCCGGAAAATTCATTGGAGCTGTCAACGTTGCTACTGTCCGAACCAATACCCGCGTTCAATTTGAATCGATTTCGAAAGTTCGTTGTGACTGATTCAAAGTGATCGCTTTGAATTCCCATTGCAATTTTAGTGTTCCCCTCAAAGTTGGAATTCGCAATCGAGATCGAATCGGATCCAGTTTGGGACCTAATCAATGCATTGTCATTTACGGCGACTGATTGAAGGATGACTTGGTCATTGCCGAGACCTCCCGTGAGGCAAAGATCGTCAGCAATTGACATGTCGGCCATGAAGACAAAGTCGGTTCCCGATGAGCAATGAATCCGAACGTCGTTTGCAATGCTGTCTTTGTGTTGCGAGTCACCAACGAAGAAAAGTGTGTCGTCACCTCCGGCAAGCTGGACGGAAATGTTGCCGTTAAAGTTTGGGTTGTTACCGTCAATGGCGACAACGTCATCACCCGAACCCATGAAAATAAAGATGCTGTTTAGTGAGGCGATGTCGATCGGGGCTGTTGCATTTTTGGAGAATTCAACTCTTGTTCCCTCGCCTCCCTCAATGGTTGCGCCGAGGTTTGGATCGAGGGAGATGCTGATTTCATTCCCGGAGCGGTCGCCACGGATAAAAAGATCGTCCGCGTAGAGATCGACATTCACAACTCCGGCAAGCAGCTGCCGCGACTCAAGAGATTCGTAGGCGAGTTTTGGCGTGTGTTGCTTACGCGTTGGAGAAGTTGACATCGCACAGCCTTGGAGGTTGGTATGGCACTCCTGCGAGCACCCAATTTAAGGTTACGGTGGGAACCGCACCAACAGCTAAAAAAAGCCGAGATTTCGAAGCGAATTGCCTGAATTTCTAAATGAGTGACCGATTGCCGACCATTTAGGCGAGCAAAGTGGCTGATATTGTCTTCTCTCGATTTTTCTTTTTGGAGTGACAGGGGTTCGCCAAGTTTCCAGAGTCATACCGCGATCAGGTCAACGACCCGGCCAATTCTTGAATGACAGAAATCGCCATGTCGACGTCTGATTTTTCTGTGTCGAATTGACCGATGGTAAACCGGATAACGAACTTCCCTTCGTGAAGGGTCTGGGTGAGATAGATTCGTCCATCCGTATTAATCGCTTCGATAAGTTCTCGCGTTTTCGTATCGGCATCATGGCCGGGGGGTTCGAATCGAAATGTGAATAGGGAAAACATGGGGGGCGTGACAATGGAGAAGTTTTCCAGTTTTTCTATTTCATTTGCTGCCAGCCCTGCCCACTCGATGTGATTCCGGATTTTTTCCTGTAGTCCGTTGAGTCCGTGGCTCCTGATAAGGAACCAGAGTTTCAGGGCTCGAAAGCGGCGGCCTAGAGGAATACACCATTCTGAATAATTGACGATTCGGTCCTGTTCAAGCGTTTCTAAATAGGAAGGTTTAATCGCGAGGGTTTTGATTTGATCTTTGGGTTCCTTGAGGAATTGAATGGAGCAGTCAAAATTTGCCCCGAGCCATTTGTGAGGATTGAAGACTATGCTGTCGGCCATCTCAATCCCTTTCCAGATCGAGCGAAATTCGGGACAGATCATTGCGGAGCCTGCCCAGGCGGCATCGACATGCGAATACAGATTGTTTTGTTGGGCGATCGCAAGAATTTGGTCAAGGTGGTCTGATGCGCCGATCGAAGTTCCACCGATGCAGCCGATGATCCCGGCGGGGACAAGCCCGTTAGTCCGGTCGGTCTCAATTGCGGACTGGAGGCTGACCGGGCACATGGCCCAGTCTGAATCAGTTTTGACTTTGACTAAATTTTTCTGGCCAATGCCAGCAAGTCTAATGGCTTTGTCGATGGAAGAGTGAGTTTGCTCGGAGGCATAAATTCGGAGGGTTGGCATACCGGAGAGGCCCTCTTCGATGCCGCGCCAGTTCAATGCTTTCTCTCGCATCGTGAGGACGGCAGACAAGGTCGATGAGGTTGCGGTGTCTTGAATAACTCCACGGAAATTGTCTGGGATCGCAAGCGCCTGGCGCAGCCAGTCGATCATTGCAGTTTCGAGTTCTGTCGCGGCAGGTGAAGTTTGCCATAGCATGCACTGG
>Ga0208948_1000921_pt1 | contig 12941 bp, 10 predicted proteins | sample AOAMet11_17_M020_2_FD_188228 | JGI IMG/M metagenome (GOLD analysis project Ga0208948, IMG submission 188228) | Ammonia-oxidizing marine microbial communities from Monterey Bay, California, USA - CAN11_17_M020 (SPAdes) | ecosystem: Environmental > Aquatic > Marine > Intertidal zone | place...
CCGCTTTGACGACTGAACAAATCAAATCGGCGACCGCATGAAGAATCCCCTTTCCTCCCTGCGATCATGGTTCAAAAAGCCTGCCGATGCATCCAAAAAACCTGGAAACCGAAGGTTGAGCCCTGCCCAAATGGAAGCGCAGCACAAGCGCCTCCAAGAGCGCAAAGCGCGGGAAGCAGACCGGCTTAAAGCCCAAAAAAGCATCAACCCCAATGCTCCGCGCAACCGCCCGAAGCATCAAGTCATCAGTGAAAAAAGCAATTCAAAAAAGTCTTGGTGGCCGTTCAAATTAAATCGCAAATCCGATTCGAAGAAGCGTGAACAGCGCCGTCAAAAAAACTCAATCACCCCGCTCATTGGCGACCTATTGAGTGGAGAATTTCTTACCCGCGAAGGCGTCACACGGCACATCCCCTACCTCCTATTCATAAGCGGTCTATTCATCGCGTACATCGCCATGGGATACCAGTTCGAACGAATGGAGCGTGCAAAAATTCAAAACAAGCGGCAACTGCAAGAACTCAGTGCCGAATACAAAACAATCAAAGCCCAATTTGAAACGCAACTGCAACAAAGCCGTGTAGAAGAAAGCATTGCCAACATTGGTTTGAGCCAACCCGTTGAACCACCCTTCTTGTTGGAACAAAAGCAACGCACGCCATGAAGAATCGAAAAGAATTCTCCACACGTGCCTGGCTCGTATTCGGCCTATTTGCAGCTCTTGGAGTTGGCATCTTCGGACGCATTATTTGGATCCAAAGCGCCGAGCACGAGCAGTGGAAAGAAGTCGGCGAACGATTTGAATCAAGCGTGCGCGACATCAACCCCTCACGCGGTCAGATTTACGCCATCAATGGAAATGTGCTCGCCACATCGGTCCCCATTTTTGAAGTGCGGTGGGATAGCAAAAGCGAGGCCATCAATTGGAATACTTTCGACACGGAACTGGACAGCTTAAGCCTCGGATTGAGTCAAATTTTGAAAGACCGAACGCCTAGAGAATACCGGGAATTGCTTCGAAACGGAAGGAATTTGGGACGGCGCAACACACTCATCGCTCGTCGCGCCTCGTACATCCAGCAAAAAGAACTTGCACAACTGCCGTTTATTCGCAGAGGCCGGTTCAAGTCAGGCTTCACATTTGCACGGACAGAACAACGCCGCAAGCCATTCGGAGATTTGGCTTCTCGGACCATCGGGATCGACCGAAATGAAAACCGGGTTGGACTTGAAGCGAGCTGGAACAACGAATTATCTGGCAGCATTGGAAAGCAAATCCAACGGCGCATCGCAGGCGGGGAATGGATGCCGGTATCGGACGACTTCATCTTAGAGCCAAAGGCGGGCTTGGACGTGATATCAAGCATCGATATGCACCTTCAAGACGTCGCGTCCAATGCGTTGCGTCAGCAGCTACAAGAACATGATGCTGCCTGGGGAACGGTGATTTTGATGGAGGTCAGTACCGGAATGATTCGCGCGATGGCCAACCTCACTCGATCCTCAGACACCCCCAAGGAAGGCGAGCTATCTCAATATTTTGAGTCGTTCAATCACGCCATTGGCACCGCTGTCGAGCCTGGCTCCACGTTTAAACTAGCAAGCCTCATGGCCGCCATGAGTGAGGGCGGAGTTCAAGCCGGAGATGAAATCGACACCGGGAATGGGGTCACTCATTTTTACGGCAAACGCATGTCAGACTCAAATGCCGACCAAGGCGGTAGCGGCATTCTGAATACGACCGAGATTTTCGAAGTCAGCTCCAATGTTGGGACCGCGTTGACCATTAAAAAGGCCTTTGGTGAGCAGCCTCAAATCTTCTTGAATGCCCTCAAGAATATCGGAGTCCAAGCTCCTTGCGGTGTCCGCCTTGCGGGAGAGTCCAATCCAATGGTGTATGAAAATGTTGGTGACGGCCGTTGGTCGGGACTCTCACTCACGCAAATGTCCATTGGCTATGAAGTCACACAAACACCGCTCCAAACCTTAACGCTCTACAACGCGGTCGCAAACGGAGGGAAATCATTGCGTCCACAGTTGGTAGAACGCTTGGAAAACAACGGGCAAGTGGTCAAGGCCTTCGAACCCGAAGTCCTCAACCAGCGAATCTGTCAACCCGACGTACTTGCGGCATGTCAAACGATGTTGAACCGCGTTGCTGATCCAGAGGGGAAGGGAACGGCTCAGTATGTTTTCGCCAAAAGCCCGTACCGCGTAGCCGGAAAAACCGGAACTGCGCGAATCGCTGGACCCAACGGATACGACGGCCGTTATCGCGCTTCATTTGCAGGTTATTTCCCGGCTGAAAACCCGCGGTATTCGTGCATAGTCGTTATCGCAGACACACGAAGCGGCGTGTATTACGGCTCAAGCATTGCCGGTCCTGTTTTCCGAGAATTGGCGAATAAGGTCTATGCAACGGACCCCTCGTTTCACACCACTAGCGCCGGTTTATTGGCCGAAAACTGTCGGCTTCCAGGCTCCAAGGATGGTGCTCAGGCCGACCTCATCCAGTTGTACGAATCACTGGAACTCCCCTTCCAAGGCGGGAGCGCGGGTGACTGGGTGACCGTCACCACAGGCGACAGTTCCGCAGTACTCAGTCCTCGGTCCATCGAAACAAATCGCGTGCCGGATGTGCGCGGAATGGGACTACGAGATGCGCTTTATCTGCTTGAGAATGCTGGATTGCAGGTAAAAACCCTCGGCATAGGGACTGTTCGCCGCCAGAGCATCGCACCCGGATCTGACCTCACCACCACTCACGCCATCACCCTCGAATTGTCCTGAAGCGCATGAAACTCTTGAAAGAAATCCTCTACGGTACGCGGATCAAAGAAATCCAGGGCAATACGCACGTTGCGATTGAAGACCTGGCTTTTGACAGCCGAAAAGCAAGAGCCTTCAGCTTGTTTGTAGCCATTCCAGGCACGCAAGTAGATGGATTCTTGTACATCAGCAAGGCCATTGAAAATGGCGCCATCGCCGTGGTTTGCGAACAAATGCCAGGGCAACTCACAGATGGCGTAAGTTATGTTTTGGTTCACGACGCAGCCAAGGCACTGGGGCAAATCGCCTCACAATTCTATGATGAACCGAGCGCTAACATGAAAGTGATTGCGGTTACCGGGACCAACGGCAAAACCACCACAGTCAGCCTCTTGCATCGTTTGTTCCGATCGATGGATCGGAAAGCAGGCATGCTCTCTACGGTGGAAAATCGCATCGTGGATGAAGTCGTTCCTGCCACCCATACCACGCCAGACGCGCTTCAAATGCAACAAATGTTCCGCCGAATGGCAGACGCCGGCTGCAAATATGTATTCATCGAAGCCAGCTCCCATAGCATTCACCAGCACCGGCTTGCCGGAACGAAGTTAGCCGGAGCGGTATTCACCAATATCACGCACGAGCATCTGGATTATCACGGTGATTTCAATGGTTACATCAAAGCCAAAAAAGGTCTGTTTGATGCTCTCGACTCCGATGCGTTCGCACTCTACAACCAAGATGATGCTCATGGCGCCGACATGGTGCATGACTGCAAGGCGAAAATCCACGATTATGCCTTGACATCCATGGCGGACTTTCGCGGGAAAATTGTCGAAAATCAATTGGGTGGCTTGCATTTGCACATCAATGGGCACGATCTGTACAGCAAATTGATCGGTGGGTTTAACGCCTACAATCTGCTTGCTGTTTTCGCCGTGGCCATGGAACTTGAGATGGAAGAACTCGAGGTGCTCACCCACCTGTCCCTTTTGAATCCTCCTCCAGGAAGGTTTGAACAAGTGCAAGCTGGTGGTGAAATCACAGCCGTAGTTGATTATGCGCACACACCAGATGCACTCGATAACGTGCTGAAAACAATCGACTCGTTTCGAGCGGGCGAAACCCAGGTTATCACGGTCGTAGGTTGCGGTGGAAATCGCGATAAGACCAAGCGACCGGTCATGGCAAAAGTCGCAGCGCAATGGAGTGACCGGGTGTTCCTCACCTCTGACAATCCAAGGAATGAGGATCCTGACGCGATCATCGCTGACATGCGCAGCGGCCTTGACCCCATTGATGCCAAGAAGTGCATTGCCATCGCAGATCGCCGCGAAGCCATTCGCATGGCAGCACAAATTGCACAAAGTGGAGACATTGTGCTCGTCGCAGGAAAAGGCCACGAAACCTACCAGGAAATCAAAGGCATCCGACATGACTTCGATGACCGTGATGAGTTATTCAACGCATTCAAAACCGCCTGATGCTCTACCACCTCTTCACCTCCATCGACCAAGCCTGGGATTTTCCAGGAGCGGGACTGTTTCAATACATCTCTTTCCGAGCCGCACTGAGCCTTATTTGTTCGCTCGTCATTGGAATTCTCTTTGGGAAACGCATCATTCAATGGCTGCAGCTGAAACAAGTCGGTGAAATTGTTCGGGACTTGGGACTTGAAGGTCAAATGAACAAGCAGGGAACACCGACCATGGGCGGACTGATCATCCTCGCCTCCATCGTAATCCCTACCTTATTGTTTGCCGATCTCACCAACATCTACACCCAAATGATGTTGCTGGTGACCGTCTGGTTGGGCGCCATTGGCTTCATCGATGACTACATCAAAGTCTTCAAAAACAACAAAGACGGACTCGCTGGGAAATTCAAGGTAATCGGACAAGTTGGAGTGGGCATCATCGTTGGATCCATCATGTGGTGGCACCCCGACGTGACCGTAAAGGATCCTGCCGATCGAATCTTCACTGGCCAAGTCGTCACAATGACCTCCATCGAGGGCGAAGAATTTGAGGTACTCGAGCCCAATGCTGGCCTTCCCATCTGGGAAGCCAAGAAGTCCTCAGAAACGACCGTTCCATTCATCAAAGACAACGCCTTCGATTATGAGCGGCTCATTAGCTGGCTAGGCCCACAAGCTGCCGGGTTCGGATGGATTGTATTCATCCCACTGGTGATCCTCATCGTCACAGCTGTCTCCAACGGAGCCAACCTGACCGACGGAATCGATGGCCTAGCGACAGGCACGAGTGCCATCATTGGACTTGGATTGGCAGTGCTCGCCTACGTCAGCTCCAACATTGTTGCCGCAGATTATCTCAACATCCATTACATCCCACAATCGCAGGAACTTGTTGTCTTCATCGCGGCCTTTGTAGGTGGATGCATTGCGTTTTTGTGGTACAACGCCTTTCCAGCGCAAGTCTTCATGGGTGACACCGGAAGCTTGGCGCTTGGCGGAATCATCGCAGCATTCGCCATTGCAATCCGAAAGGAGCTATTGCTGCCAGTCTTGTGCGGGATTTTCCTGATCGAAAACCTATCCGTAGTCATGCAAGTGGGGTGGTTCAAGTACACCCGAAAAAAGACAGGAACAGGCCAACGAATCTTTTTGATGGCACCCCTGCACCACCATTACCAGAAACTGAATCTGCCCGAGTCTAAAATCACCGCTCGCTTCTGGATCGTAGGCATCCTCCTTGCTGTGGTGACAATTGTAACCCTCAAAGTCCGATAACGATTATGGCTCAAGCGATCATCCCCATTCTTGGAGCAGGCGAAAGCGGCATTGGTGCCGCTCGACTCGCGCTGCGCCATGGGCTATCGCCTTGGGTCAGTGACCGTGGGACCATAGCTTCTGAGCGCATCGAAGAGTTGAACGAATTGAACATTGCGTTTGAAAGCGGGCAGCATGATGAACCACGTATTTTGGAAGCTGGAAAAGCAAGTGGATTTGTCATCAAAAGCCCCGGAATCCCCGAGCACGCTGCGCTGATTATCACGTTGCGCCAGGCAGGTGTCGAAGTCATCAGCGAAATCGAATTTGCCGCACGTTATGCTCGCACCGAGCAACAGCAGATCATTGCCATTACGGGAGCCAACGGAAAAACGACAACCACAGCGCTGATTTCTGCGATTCTCAGCGACGCAGGATGCGACGTTGCTTGTGTAGGCAATATTGGAACCAGTTGGGCGCGTGACCTGGCAAATCGTGAGCATCCGGCAGGCTATCAAGTGGTGGAAGTCAGCAGCTTTCAACTGGATGGAACCGTTTCGTTCCGACCCGACATCGCAATCCTCCTGAACATCACTCCTGATCATTTGGATCGCTACAACGACAACATCGAAGACTACGCTGATTCCAAATGGCGCATCACCGCACAGCAAACAGAGGAAGACGTCTTAATCCTCAATGCAGACGACGCTCTCTCCATGGAGCGCTGGAAGCGCGGCAATAGCAATGGCACACGCGCACGCGTAATCGCGATAAGCGTTAACCAATCTCCTGAGGCATTGAAAAATGCTTTGGAAAAAGATGGTCTTGCCCCTTGGGGCTGGGCCGGCGTCTCAATCGATGCCAATACAGAAAAAGAAACTTTTACAATCTACATACCTACCCAAAACCCATTTACCATGACCATCCAAGAATTGGCTTTACAGGGCAAACACAACCTGTACAACAGCATGGCGGCAAGCGTCGCAACCCGCGTCCTTGAATTGCGCAGCGAAGGCATCCGAGAGAGCTTGTCTCAATTCGATGCCATAGAACACCGCATGGAGTTCGTTCAAGAAATCAACAACATCAAATTCGTCAACGATTCCAAGGCGACCAACGTCAACAGCGCTTGGTTTGCCCTCGAAAGCATCGAAGGTCCAATCATTTGGATTGCCGGCGGCGTGGACAAGGGAAACGATTACGCCTCCTTGATGCATCTCGTAACGAGCAAGGTGGATCACATGATCTGCCTCGGCAAAAACAACCAAACCCTGCTTGACACTTTTGGCGATCGCGTTGAAAGCACGTGTGAAGTGGAAACAGCACAAGAAGCCGTGCAAGCGGCATACGACTTGGGCATGCCCGGTTGCACGGTCTTGTTATCCCCTGCATGCGCCAGCTTTGATCTTTTCGGATCATATGAAGAGCGCGGCCGTGAATTCAAAGCCGCCGTTCGCAGCCTCTAAGAATGGGCAAAACCGCAGCAAATTCTGAATCACAGGGAGACATGCGTTCTCTGCATCGACGCATTGGAGCCTGGTTGGAAGGGGACAAAGTCATTTGGATGGTCACTTTGATCCTCAGTCTGTGCTCGCTTTTGGCGGTGTACAGCGCCATTTCCTCCCTCGCCTATAAGACTGATGGAAGTTCGCTGCGATTTCTCTTCAAGCAAGCCACCATGCTCGCCCTCGGATGGGGGGTGATGCTGTTGGTTCACAAGGTGAATTTTCGCTACTTCTCTCGCATCTCGCAGGTGTTGATTTGGGTTGCGGCGGCATTGCTTTTGCTCACACTGATATTTGGAGCAGACATCAATGAAGCCAAGCGATGGCTGCGGATTCCATTCATTGGACTCACGCTACAGACCTCGGATTTTGCCAAAGTTGTGCTGGTCACATTTGTTGCGCGCGAACTGAACAATCGGCGCACCCAGCTGCATGATTTCAAACGAGGCGTATTTCCTATTTTGATTCCCATTGGATTGATCTGCTTCTTAATTTTACCCGCCGATTTCTCAACTGCTGCGTTGCTGGGGTTGGTGTGCATCGGCATGTTGTTCATCGGGGGGGTCCCGTTTAGACACATGCTCAAAATTGGAGGAATGGGAGTTGCAGGGCTTTTCATGCTTTATGGTTTGGGCAAAGCAGCTCCAGAGTTATTGCCTCGATTTGGCACGTGGGCTGGTCGACTTGAACGTTTTGCAGGAGTCGGAAATGCTTCAGACGGAGATGCCTTGGAGTATCAGATTGAGTTGGCACAAGTTGCAATCAATCGGGGAGGCATATTGCCCCAAGGACCTGGTTCTGGAACCTCAAGAAACTTCTTGCCTCACCCCTATTCAGATATGATTTACGCATTCATCATCGAAGAATGGGGGGCTATCATGGGAGGGCTGGGATTGGTGTTGCTTTATATCATTCTCCTGTATCGGACCATTCGCACCGCCACGCGATGTCCCCGACATTTCGGCGGACTTTTGGCCATGGGCCTCGGCTTTCTCCTGGTTCTTCAGGCGATGATCAATATGGCAGTGGCCGTGCGACTATTCCCCACCACAGGGCAGCCACTGCCCCTGGTTTCATACGGTGGCACGTCAATGGTATTCACTTGCCTATCCATCGGGATGATCCTTGCCGTTTCTCGATCAATCACGAATCCAGATCAATGGGAAAACGACCGTGGAATTGGCGAAAGCAGAAAGCCTTCCAATCGAATGGTCAATACTGAAACGGCCACCTGATGAATCTCAAGCCTCAATCTGTCTCCTTGGAGCGCGTGATCATCTCAGGAGGAGGAACCGGTGGACACATTCATCCCGCGGTAGCAATTGCTGATGAAATCAAGCAACGCTATCCCAATTGTGAAATCTTATTTGTTGGTGCCCTTGGCAGAATGGAAATGGAAAAGGTCCCCAAAGCGGGCTACCCGATTGAAGGCCTTTGGATCAGCGGAATTGATCGCAATTGGCGCAGCAAACGCAACCTCTTGTTTCCCTTCAAGCTCATCAGCAGCCTCGTAAAAGCGGGCAGAATCATCCGGAAATTTAAACCTCAACTGGCTGTTGGTGTGGGTGGATTTGCCAGCGGTCCTTTGTTGTATCGGGCAGCACTTCGCGGCATACCTACCGCAATTCAAGAGCAAAATTCTTTTCCCGGGATCACCAACAGACTCCTTGCAAACAAAGTGCAATTGATCTGTGCTGGATTTCCAGGGCTGGACCGGTGGTTTCCCGCCGAACGCATCATCGAGACCGGAAATCCTTTGCGGGAAAACGTCACCAGCATTCAATCGCTTGCGCCTGATCAAAAAACTGAAGCCCTCGCTCATTTCAGATTCAGCGAAAAACGACCCGTAGCATTCATCATGGGAGGCAGCCTCGGTGCTGGATCTATAAATGAGGCTGTGCTAGCCATGGCGAATCAAATCGCAGAAAAACAACAGGCGCTTCCTTACGACTTGCTTTGGCAATGCGGCGCACGATTCCATGCGGAAATGGAAATGGCTCTTGACAACGTAAAACTGCCAGCTGAGCAAATCATTCGCTGCCTAGGCTTCATAGACCGAATGGATCATGCATACGCTGCGGCAGACGTCATCGCAAGTCGCGCTGGCGCGATGTCAATTGCAGAGTTGGCATTGGTGGGAAAACCAACATTGCTGGTGCCATCTCCTGTTGTGGCAGAAGATCACCAAACCAAAAACGCTCGATCCCTGAGTGATCGAGGTGGCGCCCTGTTGCTCTCAGATCATGAGGTCGTGAATCGGCTGGAAAAAGAGTTGAGTCAATTGTTTGGTGACCCACAGCAACAGCTTACACTGACCAATGCCTTGAAAGGTTCAGCTCGGCCCCAAGCGGCTCAAGAAGTGGTCTCTGCACTTGAAAAACTCATGAATCAAGCAACATGAAATGGGGCGAACAAACCATTGATCGGCTGTATTTCATTGGAATCGGAGGCATCGGCATGAGCGGCCTTGCACGCTATGCAAAACAAATTGGATTGGACGTTGCCGGTTATGACAAAACCCGCACGGCACTCACCCATGAACTGGAGCAAGAAGGGATTTCGATCGGTTTCGAAGACAGCACAGACCATTTCAACCATTGGTTCGATCCTGCTGCACACAAGTCAACAGGGATTGTTCACACACCTGCCGTCCCCAGCAGTCACTCGCTATTTGAGCGGGTGTCAGCGCTTGGATTGCCCGTTCTAAAACGCAGTGAAATGCTCGGCGCCATTGCACGGCGCTTCGAAACATTTGCCGTCGCCGGCACGCATGGTAAGACCACGACCACGGCCATGCTTACCCATTTATTAGAAAACACTCCCGGCGGATGCAATGCTTTTCTGGGAGGGATTCTATCCTCCACAGGCTCCAATGTCCTCCTCAATGCCAGGAGCACACGCTTGGTGGTTGAAGCTGACGAATTTGACCGAAGCTTTTTGCAACTGAATCCGACCCATGCCGTCATCACCAGCATGGACCCTGACCACCTCGACATTTATGGCGACGCGGACGGATTCAAAGCTGGATTTGACGCCTTTAGCGCGCAAGTAACCGGGAATGTGATTCGTGAATCCGCAATTGGTTCGAACGAGTCAGGATTAACCTACGGCTGTGTGTCCGATCGAAACGCTGCAGACCTCTTGGACTTTGCTGCGAGCCAACCCAGAACGGAAAACGGCTGGATGGTCGCTGACATCAAGCTCCGGGATGAATGGTTTGAATCTGTAAAGTTTCCAATGCCTGGAATTCACAACCTCAGCAATGCACTTGCCGCTCTGTCGCTGGCAGACCTGGCCGGTGCAAACCGAGCAGATTGCATGGAGACCATAGGAAGTTTTCGTGGAATCCATCGAAGGTTCGTTTATCACATCCGCGAATCATACGGGGCGTACATTGACGATTACGCGCACCACCCAGAGGAAATCAGCGCCGTACTCGAAGCTCTGCGTCTGCATCATCCCGGAAAATCGATCACCGCGATATTCCAACCCCATTTGTACTCACGCACCCGGGATCACATGACAGAATTTGCTGAAATTCTAAGTCAGTTTGACCGGATCATTTTGCTGCCGATTTACCCCGCTCGAGAGGAACCAATAAAGGGCATCGATTCACAAAGCTTGTTTGAAAACATCCTCAACCCCTGTAAGCATCTCGTTTCAATAGAACGGATATTCGATAACCTGAAGGAACACCCTCCTGAGATCCTTTTGACAATTGGCGCCGGCGATATTGACCGCAGCGTAAAACCCTTGTCAGACTGGCTCAAGCAGGACTTCCGACGGTTCAAAAAAATAGAATAGCCCGCCCACATGATTCGCCGCATTGCACTCATCACCACTACGATTCTGCTCCTCTCAGGGACAGCCGCTTTGGTGGGATTCGCGCAATTGGAAGAACAAAACATACGGTACAAGGCACTCGACGTCGATGTTCAGGAGATCGATGGAATGTTTTTCGTAGATGCCTCAGGTGTACGAGACGCCATTTTCAAGCATGACAGCATCCGGGGCAGTTTCTGTGCCGACCTGAAGTTGACAGAGGTCGCAGACTGGGTGCGCACCATTCCCGCCGTGAATGAAGTGGAGGTCTACCCGGGACTCGATCGCATTCTGCACATTCGAATCTCGCAACGCAAACCCATTGCCCGCCTCCATACGGGCGCTGACTTTGCGGACATTTATATTGATTCAGAAGGAAAGCCACTCGAACTCTCACCCTATTTCACAGCACGTGTTCCTGTCATTCATGCCTCGAATGTCGAGCATGCGCAGCCTGCCGTTGACTTCATACAGGCCATACGTCACGATCCATTTTGGGCTGCATTTTGCGACCAAATCGCCGTCAAACAAGGAGGAACGTTTGAAATCATATCCCGCATTGGCAATGCGCGCATTGCTCTGGACAACACAGAGGAGTTGCAACGCAAACTCGACAAACTCTTCACCTTTTACCACGAGCAAATTCGCCGTGGGAACTTGAACGATTACAAGCGCATCGATTTGTCTTTCCAAGACCAAGTCGTGGCCCAACGATATTACTAAGCACACGAAATCATCATCCATGGATTCCCAAAAGCACACTCCTCAAAACGACGAATTGGTCGTCGGCCTCGACATCGGTACGACCAAAATAGCCTGCTTCGTCGGCAGCCGAAACGAACACGGTAAAATTGAAATTCTCGGTTATGGAAAGAGCGAATCCGTTGGCGTATCTCGAGGGGTCGTAGCAAACATCGAACGCACCGTGGAATCCATTCGCAAAGCCGTAGAGGAAGCCGAACGCACCTCAGGTTGCGAAATTGAATTGGTCAACGTGGGCATCGCAGGGCAACACATCAAAAGCCAGCAAACACGCGGACAGCGAACCCGCGATGATTTGGAATCAGAAATCAGCCAAGGTGACATCGATGCGTTGATCCAAGACATGTACCGCCAAGTCATGCAACCGGGCGAAGAAATTTTACACGTATTGCCACAGGAGTACGCTGTGGACAATGAAGGAGGCATCAAGGAACCCGTTGGGATGAGCGGGATTCGTTTGGAGGCCAATTTCCATGTCATCATCGGTCAGATTGCAGCCATTCGAAACATCAACCGTTGCATCAAAAAAGCCGGACTGGTTGTCGATCAATTGATTTTGGAACCTTTGGCTTCGTCAGCCTCTGTGCTGAGCGAGGAAGAGAAGGAAGCGGGCGTAGCGCTCGTAGACATCGGAGGTGGGACCACAGACATTGCGATTTTCCAAGACGGCATCATCCGTCATACCGCGGTGATCCCATTCGGAGGCAATGTCCTCACCGAAGATATTCGACAGGGATGTCAGATCATGAAAAAGCAAGCCGAACAGGTGAAGCAACGATTCGGCTCGGCCATATCGACTGAGATGAAAGACAATGAAATTGTTTGCATCCCAGGATTGCAAGGACGCAATCCCCGTGAAATCAGTCTCAAAAATTTAGCGGCGATCATTGAAGCACGGGTGACAGAAATCATAGAACACGTGCATTTCGAAATTCGAAATTCAGGATTTGAAGATCAACTCATCGGTGGGGTTGTGCTTACAGGTGGCGGAAGCCAACTGCGGCACATCACGCAACTCTTCCAATACGTAACAGGAATGGATTGCCGTGTAGGCTTTCCGAGCGAACATCTTGCAGAAGCACCAAATCAGGATGCAACTGCGCCGAGTTTCTCTACCGGTGTTGGCTTGGTCATTCAAGGATACGATCGGCTCTCCCCTCGATCAGAAACAGCTGAGAAGATGCGCGAGCATGTCAATGTTGGCTCCACCAAGGAGCGCTTAATTGATCGACTAAAAGGCTACTTCATCGAAGACGAAGAACTCACTTGATTTTCACTTCCCTCACACTCGAAACATCATGAACGAAACATTTCAACCCACCTCTTCAGAAGTGAATCTGAACGCCCCCATC
>Ga0208948_1000934_pt1 | contig 12823 bp, 8 predicted proteins | sample AOAMet11_17_M020_2_FD_188228 | JGI IMG/M metagenome (GOLD analysis project Ga0208948, IMG submission 188228) | Ammonia-oxidizing marine microbial communities from Monterey Bay, California, USA - CAN11_17_M020 (SPAdes) | ecosystem: Environmental > Aquatic > Marine > Intertidal zone | place...
ATTCTATGAACATTCCGGTATTCATCGAGGACTGAATTATAAACCTGCCTGAATTCATCAGCCGCCAAAAGAATCGACTTTAAGAAGCAGGCAAAAGCAGCGGTCTCCGCTAATTGGCTGATCGGCAATTCAAACGTCCGCAAGCCGAATTCACTCTCTAAACGATGACGCCCCGCGGCAACCAAATGCCCCAAACCTATCGACCGATTATCAAGTCGCGATGCCGCCACATTGACGTGCTTCCACAAGTGATCGACGACACAAGGCGATCCTCCTCTGCGAAACCGTTGATTTAAACGTCTACCAAAGCTTTCAAACAGCTTCCAATTGACTACCGAGCGGGATTCGTAAGGAACCTCCGCTGCGGCGGAATCCATCGCAACGCACTCAAGCCGAGTCTCTTTCCAGTCATCCAAGTTGTCTGAGATGTTGGGAAAGCTTACGACGGGGTTGGGGCAAATGTCGTTGTCAACCACAAGGTTCACCGCAAACGCGTTCTGCTTCGCACCTAATTCGGCCAGAACAAAATTTTTGTACCAAACGCCCGGATGGAATAGATCGGGTTGATGCCCCGACATGATAATGTTTTGACTTTCTACCGATGGCAGATCGTCAAGGTAAGCCCCGCTGTACGCGATCGCTTTTTCCGTTAATTCAGCCCGCCCCAGCGTTTGAAGTTCCTTTAATGGCCGATCAAATCGAGGTGAACAACTACCCTCAATCCGCCGGAGGTTGACTCCCCACGATTTCCCTACGCTTGAAAGGGGAGGAATCTGCAGGGTCTCGCCACTCAAAGAAGGGGCCCTTAATTTTTGGTAAACAACCCTTTCTAGATCTCTCAGTTCTTCAGATCTTTTACCCGGAATCAACGGATTCACTCCAATCCCCTTATCCAACCCGCATGCTCCTCAGTCGTTCACAGTCATGAGGCAAAGATGCGAATGCCCTATTCATGACGTCGTAGTAGTAATTTAAACGCGTGGCTGGATCATCGAGCGAATCACCGAACGAACGATTCTCATCGAGGTAGATTCTTGGCACTGCAACCTCGACGACCGACAACTCGTGGCAGGCAGCTTGCACCCATAGTTCCAAGGGCATTGCATAACCATTCTCTGAAAGTTGAATTTCCCGCAGCGCTTCAACACGATACGCTTTGAAACCGCAAAACGCATCGGTAATCTCAAACCCCATCCTCTGGTTTAAAATTTTAGATACCTGATGATTTATCAGCCTTCGTTGTTCAGGCGGTGGAGAATCCTCATCGAAAGACCGGAGATAACGGCTTCCTGAAACGATATCTGCCCCCGTTTCCACACACGTTTCTACGAATTTGAGAATTCGTTGCGGTTCATGCTGTCCATCACAGTCAATCGTCACCAGAATATCGTATTCGTGATCGGCAGCATATCGAAACGCAGTCTGCAGCGCAGCACCATAGCCCTGATTTTCTGAGTGGGTCAGCACCACAACGTCGTCGCGTGCTGATAAAATTTTGGCAGTTCCGTCGGAGGACCCATCATCGATGACCAATATCTGATCGCAGTACCGCGAAACCTCATCCAAAACACTTTCGACAGTCGACGCTTCGTTATACACAGGCAAGGCCGTCAGGAACTTACAATGCCGCAAAGTTCGCTCGTTATCCGTAAGTTCCATTTCCGTCCGTTTCCTCAAGATTTTTATTCGGGAATCGTATTTTAGGCGTACCGCAAAAACGGTCAACGCAATTCGCAATTCCCACTCAAATCCGTGGATTTTTATTAGTTTATTTTCCGATTAGCTCGATCACGATAGCTAGACAGTACCTAATGACCGCACAAATCCGACTCGACGGCAAGCAGGGAAGCCAATGCAACAAATACTTACATCAGACTCAACGGATCTCGCTCAGTAGTACTGGCCCAAATCTCCAACGGCTCGAATGCCGCACCGAGTAATTTTGCCAAAATTTCAACGGCAAAACGCTCGCTTGCGAAGTGCCCCAGTAAAACCAACGACACCCCTCTAGCCTGCGCTTCGAGGCATGTGTGAAAGGTAGCTTCCCCAGTCACCAGCGTATCGCAACCTCGAGCTTTGGCTTTTCCAAGAAAGGAACCACCACTGCCACAGGCAATCGCCACCCGCTCAACGGAACCGCCACTTGCGTCAACCACCCGAACCGTTTCGATCGACAAGTCCAATTTGACGCTATTAACAAACTGAGCGAGCGTTTGCGGTTCAGACAATCGGCCCAAACGCCCAGCCCCAATTTCCGGGGTTCCAGCTTCTTGCGGAATTAGCGACTCTAATTCTCCAACACCAAGCCGTTTCCCAAGACTCTGATTGATCCCGTCCTCCGCTGAATCAAAAGCGGTGTGCGGGCTGTAAACGGAGATCCCGGCACGTGCAAGTTGCCAAACCAGGCCCTCAGCGATCGTATCGGTAGTCAAACGCTTCATTGGCCGAAAAGGCATCGGGTGGTGGGTCACGATCAAATCAACTCGACGCTGGACAGCCTCGTCAACAGTTTCAGGTGTTACCGTTAAGCAGGTCATAACGCGCTCGACCGGCAATGCTCGATCGCCAACGAGAAGCCCGACATTATCCCAGTCCTCGGCTAACTGCGTAGGAGCAAATTTTTCCATGAACTGACAAATATGATTAATCGAAGCCACTTAAAATCTTTCGCTCTTGAGCTGTGTCTTTAAATTCGCCAAACAGTAGAATAGCAGGCATCCGATTGCGTGAAAACAAACCCAGACGCTGTTTCAACCTTTTGAGTACCATCCTTAGATCATCCATCCTCTATGTTACAGTTAAAAAAATCAATTCGCCTGGAAAGCCTTCGTCTACCCTTTAAAAAGGCGCTGCTCGCTGCCGCTAATTTGGGTGCCGATGGGGTCGAAATCAACGGCCGGACAGAGATCCGCTCGGCAGACATGTCGCGAACCGCAATTCGCCATTTAAAAAAATTACTAGCCGATTTAAATCTACAAGTTTCTGCAATCCATTTCCCGACTCGCCGAGGTTTCGGAATTTCCGACGATCTCGATCGGCGTATTGACGCGACGAAATCGGCAATGACCCTCGCGTATGAATTAGGTTGTAATCTTGTGGTGAATCGGATTGGCCGCATCCCGGAAGACGCCGAACACCCGGAATTTGATGTCCTAGTCCAAGCCCTTTCAGACATTGGCAATTACAGTCAAAAATCAGGAGCATGGTTAGCTGCCCGAACGGGATCAGAACCCGGTTCCACCATGAAAAACCTGATCGAAGCCTTACCAATTCACTCGCTGGTCGTAGATTTTGATCCCGGTGATTTCATTATCAACGGCTTCTCCGCCACAGAAGCAATGCAATTACTTGGGTCCCACGTCCGAAGCTTTCGCGCTCGCGACGCCGTGCAAGACCTCTCTTTAGGAAGAAGCATCGAGGTTGGACTGGGGCAGGGGAGTGTCGACTGGCCAACTCTGTTGGGAACCCTTGAAGAACACAACTATTCTGGATACTTGACGGTCGAAAAAGATGGCGGCGAAAACTCCACCGAAGCCGTGGGACAAGCGATGGACTACTTGACCCAACTATTCCGCTAGACAGATCAAAGGACGCTGGATCAAAGGACTCTGGATTGAATGAATCTGGATGGGACGTCCTGCAGCCTGCAGCAAGAACCAAGAATAAGTCCTCATTAAGCCAAAACAGTTTTATTAGGCTCGCCTCGCAATTCCTGAACGTATCGCGGAACCGCATAGCCCGGCAAACAGGAACGCAGTTCAGTGACCAATTGAAGACCTTGTTTGACATCAACCTCAAAATGCGCCGCCCCGCTTACGGGATCGAGTTGATGCAAGTAGTACGGGAGCACACGACAACTCAGCAGCCGCTGGCTTAAATTTTTTAGCGACTCTAAAGAATCATTGACGCCCCGCAACAACACCGCTTGGTTCAGTAACATTGCCCCAGAATTAGCAATCTTCGAAAGCGCTTGCTCGACTGATAAATCGAGTTCGTTAGCATGATTTGCGTGAATCACAACAATCATCTGACAACGCGCATTGGCAAGAATCTCAAGAAAGGCATCGGTCACTCGCTGAGGAATCATAATGGGCAACCGCGTATGGAAACGAATCCGCTTGATATGCGCCATCTCATCAATTCTCGCAATTAGACGGCTCAACGAATGATCAACAATCGTCAGCGGATCACCACCAGATAAAATCACCTCGTCAATCGAGTCATCAGCGGCAATCTTAGTGAGCGTTGGCTCCCATTGAGCCATTGATTTTGGGGATTGCTCATACGGAAAATGCCGGCGAAAACAATAGCGGCAGTGAATTGCACACGCTCCCGTCGTCACCAGCAGCACTCGGCCTTGGTACTTCTGAAGCATTCCCGAAGACTTCGTTGCATCCGATTCACCGAGCGGATCTGTCGAGAAATGGCCAGGAGATTCCATCTCACTGCCGCTTGGCCATAGTTGGCGGAGCAACGGATCTTGCGAATCACCGGGCGTAATCCGTGTTAAGTACGGCAGGGGGGCAAAAACTGGAAATTCAGCCTCTGCAGCATGCTGCAGCCCCCCCTCATCTGCTAAACCGAGCACATCTCGCAGCCCTCGAAGGTCTCGAATGGCCCATTTCATCTGATCTTGCCAAGTCCCGGAACCGGCGCGGACAAGATCGGTTTTATTCGCTAAAATTGTCATGCGTAAAGGATAACTGTTTCGCCTGCCTGTTCCAGTAGTCAGTGCCAAACACTACCGATGTCAAACCGATTTTTCGCCGAATAACTCAGGATTCAGCCGTGGCTTACAAAACAAGTGATTTTCGAAAAGGTCTTCGTGTTCAGATTAACGGCGAGCCGTACATCATGACGAGCATGGAATTTAAGAAACCCGGAAAAGGGAGTGCTCTCTATATCTGCAAACTCAAAAACTTGCTTCGTGGCACTACGCTTGACCGAACGTACAAAGGAGGCGACTCCCTCGAAGAAGCCGACATTGTCGAGACGGATGTTCAATACCTCTACAAGCAGGGAACCTCGTACGTCTTCATGGACAAAGTCAATTTCGAACAGTACGAATTGTCTGCCGAGCAGATTGGCGAGGACTGGCGTTATTTAAAAGACAACATGGATTGTCAGATGACTTTCTTCAGCGGCAACCCAATCATCATGACTCCGCCCAATCACGTTGAATTGCGTGTTGAGTATTGCGAACCCGGCGCAAAGGGAGACACATCGACGAACGTCCGCAAACCGGTCAAAGTCGAAACGGGCGGAGAATTCCAAACTCCAATCTTCGTGAACGAAGGCGATATTATCAAAATTGATACGCGGACCGGCGAATATGTCGAACGTGTCAAGCACTAGACAGACCTCAGATTTTCTGGGCTGACTCACCCCCTCGAAACTTACCAACAAATAGTTCGCGGCACTCCCCTCAAAAGGATGTGTGCGCGTCCTCTTGATTGGGCGGGTGAGTAATATTTCCCAAATCCAGCTTCAGAAAGCTGACTGCTGGTCTACTATACGGTACCCTAGAAGTGAACCGATCCACTAAGACTGCGACCGGAAGCCAACGGCAGTTCAATGGAAGCCAACGGCAGTTCAACGGACGGTTCCACTTGCGAAACTCAACCTGAAACACTAACTCCTCTTTTCTTGCAGGCAGGTCTATGAAGGTTCAATTCTGGGGAGCGGCTCAAACGGTAACGGGATCAATGCACTTGATCCATCACGACGGTAAAAAAATCCTGCTGGATTGCGGACTCTACCAAGGTCGGCGGAAAATTGCTTTTGACAAAAACCGCCAGTTACCGTTTGATGCGAAAGAAATTGACATCGTTATTCTTTCACATGCCCATATCGACCACAGTGGCAATCTTCCTTCGTTGGTCAAATCTGGCTTCACCGGACCAATCTACACGACGTCCGCAAGCCGAGATCTAGCCGCGATTATGCTGCTCGACAGTGCCAAGATTCAAACCAACGACGTCAAATACGTCAACAAAAAACGGAAAAAGAAAAATCAGCCTCCTTTCCACCCACTCTACGAAACACTGGATGCAGTCCAAACGCTCCGACAATTTAGAACGGTTGAATATGATCAGTCATTTTTCCCACTGCCGGGTGTTGAAGTTCGTTTCCATGTCGCCGGTCACATGCTGGGAGCCGCAATTGTCGAACTCAACCTCGACGCCGAGCATCCCGACACACCACCGACCCGGCTAGTCTTCAGCGGTGACATTGGTCGTCCCAACATGCCAATCCTCAAGTGTCCCGTCTCTGTGCCAGGAGTCGATTACTTGATCATGGAAGCCACCTACGGCAACCGTGTTCACCCAGCAGGCGGAGATGCAAAAAAGACGTTACTGGAAGCCGCTCATTCGGTTTACAAATCGAAAGGCAAGCTGATCATTCCAGCGTTCTCGGTGGGGCGGACACAGGAAATTGTCTATCGTCTCAACCTGCTTGCTGAAGCCGGAGAGTTGCCGCCAATAAAAGTACATGTCGACAGCCCGCTTGCCGTGAACACAACCGATATCTTTCGAGAACATGTTGAGTGCTTTGACGACGAAATGATCAACGCCATTCTTTCAGAAGAAGACGAAGACCCACTAAACTTTGGAAATTTGCACTACATTCGAAGTGTAAAAGAATCAAAAGCGCTTAATGAGTCCAACGATCCCTGCATCATTATTAGTGCTTCAGGAATGTGCGAAGCTGGCAGAATTCTGCACCACTTAAAAAACAACATCGAAAAAAGTAATACCTTGATTTTATTTGCCGGTTATCAGGCGCCGCATACCCTCGGCAGAATCCTGCTCGACCGTTCGCTCGATAAAGTCAAAATTTACGGCCAGGAATACAAAGTGAAAGCTCAAGTCTGCAAACTACAGGGTAGTAGTGGACACGCTGATCAACAGGAACTTCTCAAATGGGCTGAGCAAACTGGGCGTGACGGCAATCTGAAAAAGATTGCTCTGGTTCACTGTGAACTCGACAGCGCGACCGAATTCAAAGCAAAGCTTGAACAGAAGAATCTTGGTCCAGTTATTATTCCCGCTCCGGGTGAAGAAATGTTGTTGCAATAAAACAGTCGTTCGTTGCATCCTAACAACAGGCGATCGCAGTCAACTTTTAATTGCCCCTCTAATTCCACCTTTTTTGCTTGGTTAAAACTATGAGATCCTCCACTTTGATCGCTGCCATCGCGATTGCGATGACGGCCTTAACACTGAGCAACGTCCAAATCGTGGCGGCCCAAGACCAACCCAACATTGTAATGATCATCTCCGACGATCAGGCGTGGACAGACTACTCATTTATGGGCCATGAGTCGATCAAAACCCCGAACCTAGATCAGCTCGCCAGACAAAGCGTTGTGTTTCGCCGCGGCTATGTTCCGACAGCACTTTGCAGGCCCTCCCTCATGACAATGATTACGGGGCACTATGCTCACCAGCATGGCATTACAGGAAACGATCCATCTCCCAAATATGCTCCCCCCAATACCGAACTCAACAAAACTCAGCGGGCTGAACTGATTGCCAACGTCGATAAACACGCCACACTTCCCCGCGAACTGGCCAAGGCCGGCTACCTTTGTCACCAATCTGGAAAATGGTGGGAAGGCAGTTTCGAGCGAGGCGGATTTACTCACGGAATGACTCGGGGATTCCCCAAAAAAGGTGGAAGACACGGAGATGATGGCTTGAAAATCGGGCGAGAAGGATTGTCTGCCGTCACCGATTTCATCGATATGTCGATTGAAAAAAAGAAACCATTTTTTGTATGGTACGCCCCATTCTTGCCACATTCACCACACAACCCACCGAAACGCTTACTCAACAAATATACAGTCGACGGCAGGCCAGTCACGATTGCCAAATATTATGCCATGTGCGACTGGTTCGATGAAACTTGCGGGCAACTCATCGACCATCTCGACAAAGCCAACGTCCGGGACGACACCCTCATTGTTTACGCGTGTGACAACGGATGGATTCAAAGTCCAGACTCCCGACGCTACGCTCCACGATCGAAACAAACCCCTTACGAAGGCGGTATCCGCACGCCGATTATGTTTTCATGGCCAACCAAAATGAAGCCTGCTATGCGAAAAGAACTATGCAGTACAATCGATTTGGCACCTACCATCCTGGCAGCCGCCCAACTCCCGCAAGACGCCACACTACCGGGCCTAAATTTACTTCCCAATTTAACGTCTGGCTCGCCCATCAAAAGAAAAACCATTTTTGGAGAGTCCTTTGCCCATGACATTGCCGACATCAACAACCCAGAAGCATCCCTATTATTCAGATGGTGCATCACAGACAAATGGAAACTGCTATTAACGTACGATGGTGAAGTCAATCGTTACCAATCGACACACCCTCGAACTGAAAAACGACCGCAACTGTTCGACCTGGACGCAGACCCAGCCGAGCTAAAAAATGTTGCTGCAGACCACCCCGAACTCGTTGCTTCGATGGCGGCACAAATCGAGAACTGGTACCCCGTAAAGGAACGAAAAGCGATCACCAAATTCTAGGCAGCGCCTGCTGAAAATGAACGCTTACGATCGGCATTCTTGCGATTGAAATCCTTGCAATCAGAGACAGGTTATTCAGGGATAATTTAAAGCAAACATAACGGCACCAAGGCGTGGCGATTTTCACCAAGCACCACAGAAACACCCTAAGCACTCATTGAGCCCTTAGGGTGTTTATTGGTTTTGTCTGATCAGTCAATCTACTCCATTGGCGGGCGAGCTTGTCGGATGACGGCTCCCTGATTCTCGCTCATCATGAGGATTGAGAACTTAACGATACCATCCAGACTGGTGTTACTCTGAGAGACGTAATCGAATCGCCCACGCAGATCCGTGTACCCATCTTTGTGAAAGACAACCTGTCCATTTGCCGACTTGGCGTAAACCTTGACGTACGTCTTTGCGAGCGGCTTTCCAGTGGATGCCTCACTGACTTTCAGTTGACCGAATTTTTCAACCAGTTGAATATCCAGAGAATGAGCAAAGTAAGGGATTGAGCGGGTTTGATCACCGCCCACCAACTCAACGAGTACATTTTTATTCTGCATCTCAACCGGCAGTTCGAATTCATGAATTCCCCTACCAGCCACTTGAGATTTTGCGTCATCCACTTTTTTATTCAGAGCAACTTGCTGGGAGAAATTTGGTCTAATCAGCGAAAACCCATCCAGGTTGTCTTGAGCAAACGGACTTCGACTAAATAGTAACTCAACGTCCATTTCATACAAATTCACGGTCAACTCGTCGAGATTTAGAAAGTTGATCTTAGCAACACCACTTTCAACCTTGAAATCAAAACTGGGAGCTCGTGCCGCCATCTCAGTTTGCACTTCGGCATTGTCCTTGGGATCTACCGTTGTTGCGGACGCACCATTTATTTCATCAACTTGCGCCAGAATTTGCTTAAAGCGATTAGCCCATCTTGGAACGGGATGGTCCGCCCAAACAGCAGCCTTTTCAGCGGCTGATTTTGGATCAGCACGATACATATCAAGGTAAGCATCGCAGTAATCATACTGCAGCTTCGAATCTAAGTTTTCTTTTGAAACTTTCCCAAAATGCGAGATCGCGGTTTCAATGCGATCCTGCAGCAACAGATAGTAAGTCAAAGCCAGCTGGTCATCGTCTGTCAAGTTACGACGATTCGACAAAACCCCGAGCAAGCGATTGTATTGACTTGCAAATTCAGGATTCAGAATTTTTCGATTCGCCCCCAACTGATGTGCTCGTGCATTGACTAGCGGAGAATACTCTTTATGGGAGTACCAGTTGCGCTCGACCGGATCAATCGACAATAGATCCGATTGGAAAGACACCCCGCATTGACCAATCAACTTATTCGCATGCGATAAAAACTCTTTGATTGCGACTGGTTCATCATGTTTAACAGAATAAGCCCACAGAACATTGTCGTAAGCACATCGTGCACGAAGGGTCTCAATCGTCCTTGCAAAAAATGCTTTATCCTTCATCCGAAACGCGATGGCATCCAGCTTCAGCCTTAAAACATTTTCGCGATTTAAATAGTCAATAACATCGTCATTGGTCCCATTCTGTGACACAAATTCCCAGGACGTTTCATCAACCTCTGCAGGACGATCGACCACCTTGAACGTAACCGGATCTGCGACTGCAATGACCCTTTCTTTCGCAGAAACATGTGCAGGATAGTGCTCAAAATCACCTGCCTCTGGAAAGTAAAACGCATATTCAAACGTCGCAGTACTAAACGCCTCTAGGCTCATCAGCACGGTTCTAGTTTCCCTTGAACCACTCGATGTCATTGAGCCGCTGGGGATCTGCATTAGCAATTCAACACTCATTGGCGTTGAGGTTGGATTAGTCAATACGACTTGAGACCCGTACAGTGTATGCGCCAGAAAATCACCATTGATGAACTTGTCAAAACGTACACCATTCTCGTATCGATAGCGGTCATTCTTTTGAAAGAAATTCTCACTTACAAGAACCGTTGAGTTTCCTCGCTCAAAAATCGCATCCTTTACTTGTTGATGCAAAACGATGGTTGGACCAGCGGCTTTGTAAGTCATCGTATTATCAACAAATTCAAAATCCTGCTCAGGCTCTTCAAATGGCAAATCGAGGACAGCCAGCGCTAACATCATCTCTGTGAAATTGCGAGTTGACTCGGCAAAATAGGGTGAGAGGAAAGCCCCTTCTCGATGACTCGCATAATCACGCCAAAATCGATTACTAGATACCAACTCCGAATTTTGAGATTCAGGAAGTAACCGATAGTAGTTGTTCTCCATCCACTCCATCGTCGGCGCGACTCGCGTGTATAGCCTGGCTAACTTATCTCTGGCGATCCCGAGCGATTCAGATTGCTTGAACCACAACTTATCCATTGTTTGTTCTTCAATTTGACGTTTTCCCTCACGCTTGTCTTTCGCCTTTTTCCTTGACTGTTTTTCAAATTCGGCAACTTGTTGTCCCAGCATTAAATTTGGTGAAACCTCTTTCGCCCCATTGCTTATTTCCATCCCAGCTTCGTCGTCTGCATCCTCAGGTGCTGTTCTCCCAAGATATCTACGGCTATCTGCCTCACGGCCACCTGAGCCAAATCCCTTACCGGCGTTCATGCCGCCGCCAAAGCCACCACCACCCATTCCGCCACCACCGGCTCCAGCTTTACGTGTCTCAGCCATCTCTCCATCGACCTTCGAAGCCAATGCTGACTCATCCATACCACGACTGCGGATTGAGCTATCAAACAAACGGTCCAGTTCCGATCGAGGCGTTGGGTTTAAGAAATAGGTTTCGTCAATATTTCGAGCGATTTCATCTTGCCGTTGCTCTAGTCGCTGCGAGAGTAAGATCTTCTCGAAAGCATTGAGTCGCGAATACTCCCACGGCTGAGCAAATCGATTCAGATCTTCCTTTAGAAACCAACGATCCACAAAAGTGCGTTCTCTTTTATTTTTCAAAAACGGCAGGATCACCGATTCGAAAAATCCATAATCTTTCTTCATCAAGAAAAAATTAAGTTCGTGGCACGCAAACTCTGAATAGAGACTTCGCTTCTCAGCCATAGTCTTGTCTTTCCAAGTCAAAATGAAATCAAACTTCGAAAGCGCGGATGCTGGATTCAGCGCGAGCATCAGCTGGAACGCATCTCCTAGATCATCAAACTGCTGAAATTTAGCCGACACCAAATCTTCAATGACGAGTGAATCGCCAGCCGACATCTTTTCCATTTGCTTCGATTGGGAAAAATGCTGAGCAGGATCCAACGCGTTCGCTAGTCTCGCATCACGCGGAGCCAGCTCACGAGCCGGAAATTCAGCATTCCGCTGAATCGTATCAAAGGCATTGACTGCTATAAAACGGAGATGCTGATTCGGACCAAGCTTATCTCTGTCAATCGACACCACACCATTTTCGTTTGGACGCAAGTTAGCCAACAAAATGGAATCGTTACCAAGATAGTCAAGATTAGCAAAGTCAGCGTCAGTTTTAGACTGAACACCATTCCGAGCGACCCGGTCGCCCGCCTCTCCCATCAACCCTCCAGCGCCTCCAAAATAGTCACCATCCTGCGCTACCTGAACGTTATTGTCCGTCCCTCTTACCTCCCAAGGATTGAGAATCAAAGAGGGCCGATCCAGCATATTACCGGGGAACTTCATCGCATATTTTCGATTTAGAATGTACTGGTATTCATCACCAATAATTCTCCCCTCTCGATAAACCGACCGGTGATCTCCGGACTTATATCCCCAGGGTTCCATATCGCGAACTTTTGAAAACTCGTCAAATGCATTAAAGGCAGCTTGATACCGATTAACAAACACATGAACTCTTGTGTACTTATCCGCATTTTCCAACTGAATTCGAATCTTCTCCTCATTCGAACTTATCCTCGAAATCTGAAGGGCAGGGGAGGTGCGCGTCTCCAAATGACGTCTTTCACCAACGATCATATCGCCAGCCCCCATTCCCTCTACGACGCGAATCTTTATTGTCTGATTTCTCTGCCCAGCACGCTGACGGGGGTAAGTTAATCGCAATTCGTAATCACCTCGCGGTAAATCAGCGATCTGGACTAGACCGTCCTTAACTTTCACCAATTCAAAATAATCCTTCACAAAAGAATTGTGCCGAATCTCCATTAGCGAGATATATTTTCGATCCGCTTTTGTAACTTCTGCAGGGGCTGGCAATTCAACCTCATCCCCTGCCTGCACATGCATTGTCCGAACATAAGTCTGATCTTGAGTCGCAAGAGTCCATGTTTTTTTCTTATTCTCAGCCCGATTCTCA
>Ga0208948_1000953_pt1 | contig 12689 bp, 18 predicted proteins | sample AOAMet11_17_M020_2_FD_188228 | JGI IMG/M metagenome (GOLD analysis project Ga0208948, IMG submission 188228) | Ammonia-oxidizing marine microbial communities from Monterey Bay, California, USA - CAN11_17_M020 (SPAdes) | ecosystem: Environmental > Aquatic > Marine > Intertidal zone | place...
AATTATTTTTAAACTTAAATACTATTTAAATATGTTAATAGCTTAATTATATCTTTTTCTTTTTTTAGTGAAATTGAAGTAGATTTTATAAAGGTATTTAATTTAGATATATCCCCATTACTGAGCCCTAAAGTTTTATAAATTTCTTTTTTCTTTAATTTAATTTTACTTAGGACCTTTTTGTTCATTAAATAATAACTTTCAGTTTTAACATATTTATCAAAGGGTCTATTAACCATAGGATCCTTTGAAGCTTTTATTAATTTAACTTCAAAGCCTTTCATGAACTTAATATTATCATCAGTATAAAATACTTCAAATAATCTATTGGATTTGTTATGTAAAATATTCTTAAATGTTCTGTTATTAATCTCAACTTTATCTACACCCTTAAATGAAAATGATAGTACATCTTCGGATTCAGTTATTTTGGCATCAAAAGTCATTTTATTTAGATTAAGATTAACCCTTCTTACTAGAAATTTATCTTTTAAGATTTTGTGTACTATTGCGTTTTGTTCCCAATTGTCGAATAAGTATGTTGTACCCTCTACTGGTGTTACTCTATTATAAAATACTCCTGAAAACCCGTTGGTATCAAATCCACTCCACACATTCGAATCATTATCTTGCCCTAAAGCTGCAAGTGAAATAAATAAAAATAATAGCTTTAATTTTTTCATTTTTTTTAACTAAAAAATTGTTTTGCAAATTTAAACAAATTGATAAGTTTTTATTTCTTATTTATGATTAAATACTTTTATATTTGTACTTCTTTTTATTTAATGGCCTCGTAGCATAACTGAATAGTGCACTTGATTACGGCTCAAGAGGTTGTAGGTTTGAATCCTACCGAGGTCACAAGGGGGATAGCTTAAATGTTGTTCCCTTTTATTTTTAATGCATTTTATATAATTCCTATTTAATAATTCTGTTGTATTTTTGTAATCACCTTTCACATGTGTACAATTCTCATATAAAAAGTTAAAAATTTGTAACCTAAACTTACATGACAGGAAAACCAAAAATTACAAGATTTAAAGAAAGTGTTCTTTCAAAATTTCAAATTTATAATAGTATTTTTTTAACACTTCCTTTCGATAGAATTAATAAAACAGGCGTACTCCTTCCATTATTTCACGAGACCTGTTTAAAAGGGTTTAAAAACGGTAATGATCCTTCTAAAATTGTTGAAGACTTTTTTATTAAATATCAAGCTAGACGATCTAAAAAAAGTCAGATTAATCTTTTATTTAGGTTTATTCAATATATAGAAAGACAAGTTGTTCTTTTTGATGCAATTGAAGATGCTGCATTTCCAATTGTAAATAATATGGATGGTGTTGGGACAATAAGAAATCTTAAAGAGTCAGCTATAACAGATGATAAAATTCAGGAACTAAAAAAATATATTGAGGATTTTAATGTTAAAATCGTACTAACAGCTCACCCTACACAATTTTATCCTGATAATGTTCTAGCCATTATTACTGATTTAACAGATGCTATTAAAAACAACAAACTAATTGATATCAGGAATTATTTAACACAATTAGCAAAGACTTCTTTTTTTAAATCTCAAAAGCCAACTCCTTATAATGAAGCAGTAAGTCTAATTTGGTACTTAGAAAATGTTTTTTATCACTCATTTGGTAACACATATAATTACATACAAGAGAACATTTTCAATAATAAAGATTTCAATAATAACTTAATGAGTATAGGTTTTTGGCCAGGTGGAGATAGAGATGGAAATCCGTTTGTTACACCTGAGATAACTTTGCAGGTAGCTGAAAGATTAAAACAAACTATTGTAAAAAATTATTATAAAGATATTCGTGAGTTAAAAAGAAGATTAACTTTTAAAGGCCTTGAGGAAAAACTTACTTTAATTCAAGAAAAATTACACAAAGATATTTTTATAAACGGTGATGATAATAACTTTTCATCTAAAAAATTAATTGAAGACCTTACAGAAATTAAAGAGTTAATTATAAAAGAACATCAGTCATTATATTTGAATTTGGTCGTTAGCTTAATAAATAAGGTTAAATTATTCGGATCATATTTTGCTTCAATGGATATTAGACAAGACAGCAGGGTACATAATAATGTATTCAATAAATTAGTAAAATCTTCAATTGAAAATAAATTAGGCTTTTTTCCAGATAACTATTTTGATTTTACTGAGAGCGATCAAATCCAATTTTTATCCAATGTCAATGGTAAGATTAATCTTTCTTATTTTTCTGATGAACTAGTGTTAAATACTTTGAACACTATTAATGTCATTAAAAAAATTCAAATTAACAACGGAGAAAAAGCTGCTAATAGGTATATAATTAGCAATAACAAAACTGCGCTGAATGTAATGCAGCTTTTTGCGATGTTAAAACTTGTGGCTTTTAATGAAAATTTGTCAATTGACATTTGTCCACTTTTTGAGACAATTGAGGATTTGGAAAATGCCTCAGGTGTTATGAAAGTGTTATATGAAAATACTGCATATAGTGCGCATTTAAAACAGAGAAATCTCAAACAACATATAATGTTAGGTTTTTCTGATGGAACAAAGGATGGGGGTTACTTGATGGCTAACTGGGCTATTTATAAAGCTAAACAAAGATTAACTGCTATTTCCAGAGAATATAAAATTGATGTTATTTTCTTTGATGGTAGAGGGGGGCCACCTGCTAGAGGTGGTGGTAAAACACATAAATTTTATGCATCATTAGGTCCTAGTATTGAATCAAAAGAAGTTCAACTTACAGTTCAAGGACAAACTATTAGTTCTAATTTTGGAACATTAGATTCTTCGAAATATAATATTGAACAACTTATGAGCTCTGGAATTTTAAATAAATTAAATGAAACTGATTTAACAATTTCTAACGATTGTTATGAGACAATGGATAACTTATCAAAAATTAGTTACGATGCATATGTTAAGTTTAAAAGTCATCCTAAATTCCTATCCTATTTAGAGCACATGAGTACTTTGAAGTACTATTCAAAAACTAATGTTGGAAGTAGACCATCAAAAAGAAATTCAGATGACAAGTTGGTTTTTTCTGATCTTAGAGCAATACCATTTGTTGGTTCTTGGAGTCAATTAAAACAAAATGTTCCTGGTTTCTTTGGAGTTGGATATGCTATTAAGCATTATGATGATTTAGGAGAGCTAAATAAAGTAAAGAAATTATATAAAGAGTCAAGTTTCTTTAAAACTTTAATTGAAAATAGTATGATGTCACTTTCTAAATCATTTCTGGATTTAACTAAATATATGTCAAATGATAAAGAATATGGAGATTTTTGGAATATTATATATGATGAGTATAATAATACTTTAGAGATGCTTTATAAATTAACTGGATCTAAAAAATTAATGAAAGAAGAGCCAGCTGGAAAATTATCAATTGAGGCTAGGGAATCAATTGTACTACCGCTTTTAACAATCCAACAGCATGCCTTAAAGAAATTACAAGAATTAAAAAAAGATCCTATTAAAAATAGTGATGAAATTGTTATTTATGATAAGATTGTTACTAGATCTTTATTTGGTAATATTAATGCTAGTAGAAATTCTGCTTAATAAATTAACTAATTTATATTTAAAAAAAGCTTCCCTATAAGGGAAGCTTTTTTTAAATAGTTTTAAATGACTATTATTCTGCAGCAGGAGCTAAAGAACGTTTAGCTTGTGTCCATGACACAAGTTTTCCATCTTTAATTTGATACCATTCTTCAAATATTCCATTCGAACCTGTAAATCTTGCATTGACATATTCTCCCCATTTGTCCGAAGTTGGTTTAACAGCAAAAGCATAATTAACAGTCCAGTTCCATTCTCCACCACCTTCTACGACAGATTTTTGATAATCAGCTTCTATCATTTCAACAAAAGCATCTGCACCAGTTAAAACTCTTCCGTCTTCTAATGATAATTCAGCTTCATCAGAAACCAATGATTTTATCATTTCGTAATCTCTTTTTTTCCAAGCTCTGTCTATAGTCATCACTATATCTACAGATTCTTGACTTCCCATAGTAACTTGTTCACCCTCGGTAGAAGTAAATCCATTTGAAACAACTTCACAGTTTTGCTCAACGTTATTGCAAGAAAATGTAAGTAACACAAGCGATAATAATAAATAATTTTTCATAATAATATTTTTAGTTAGTTCGCAATGTATAAAAAATAGTACTAAATTTATTTTTAAATCTTTTTAAAAATAAAACTCCATGAAAAAAATATACTTAATAATGTGCATTTTGGGGATTGCATTACCCTATTATCATTTAATATTATTCCTTTCTTCAAACAATTGGTCAATGAGTGGCTTTTGGACAGAAATGTTTTCTTCACATCCAAATTCAATGATATCAATGGATCTAATAGTATCAGCTACAGCTTTTTTAATTTTTCTTATACACCAGTTCAAAACAAAAAAAATAAACCCAACAAAATATTTATTTTGTTTATGTATTGTCGGTTTTTCTCTAGCGCTACCTCTTTACCTTTATGATAATCATGACAAAAAATAGTTTTTCATTTTGACTAATTATTAATTTTTATTCTATTTGTTTAATATATTTGTAGTTATAAATTTAACATGTTAAATACATTTTTTTTTGGCTATTTATCTGGAAAAATAAAAGTGCTTTTTAGAGTCGCTGTACTTTTAGATTTTTTTATATATGTTTATATATTTAAGAATTATTTCAGTTTACTTGGAACTAACTTTTTTTTTGATTTGATATTTGTTTTGGCCTATTGCTTGCTTATTGCAATTATTAGTTGGGGGTTAAAATTTTTGTTGTCAAAAGATAAATTTTAAAATATTTTTATGTGGATTAAAACTAAACCTTACAGTAAAACCATTTTGTTCGTTGTTGCTATTGTTCTTTTTTTAATTGGAGTTTCAAATTTCAGTGATCAAACTGATTTGTTTGATCCATTTAATGAACCTTCTCAGTATTATTTTACATCTACTTTTTTAATAATGTTTTTTCTATGGAAGACTAACTATTTTACTAGAAACAATTAATGTAATGTGGAATAAAATTATTTATAGATGTAGTAAATTAACCGTTAACGGTATATACTTTGATATTAATTGGAAGAAAAAGTATTCCTTTAGAATTCGATTACTTTAACTTTTTATATATGAGGCTTGATAAATATCTGTGGTCAATTAGATTTTTTAAAACACGAAGTATAGCTACTGACTATTGTAAAAAAGGTCATATTAAAATGAATGACCAAAGCTGTAAACCATCTAGAGAAGTATATATAAATGATTTTTTTTCAATAAGAAAAAATCAAATTAATTATAGAATACAAGTTCTTGGTATTCCAGAAAGTAGAGTAGGAGCTAAACTTTTGTATTTGTATATGAAAGATTTGACCCCAGTAGAAGAATTCCAAAAGAACGAATTATTGAAGTATTCAAAAGATTATTACAGAAAAAAAGGTACTGGGAGGCCTACTAAAAAGGATAGAAGAGATATTGACGATTATTATGATGCTTCATCTTGATGTATTAAATTGTCTTGTAATCTCTGCTTTAACATTTGAATAATCCTTTTATTTAATTCTGATTTCGATTTTAAGTAAATTTTTATTTCATTTTCATTTAAGTGGCCTATAATACTTCCAATTAGAATATTTTTAAAATTTACATCCTTTGTCAATATTGTATTGATTTTATTTTTTTGGAATTCAGCTTCAAGTTTATTGAATTCAATTTTTCTATTTCTTATGTAATTGTTAAAAAACGCAACCAATAAATTGTTTTGCATTTTTATTATTGGTCTTATTACTTCATTTTGAAATCTTTCTAAATCAGAGGTATTTGAATTTATTAAGTTTTTTAATACAGGTCTTAGTTTGTCGTTCATTTATTAATTTATTTTCAAAAATATTTAAGATATATTTTCCTTTACAATCTCAAAGTTTAACATTTATAAAATTAAAAAAAATTACTTGGTTTCATTTTGTTATGATGTATTATAAGTTACAGTTTTATTTTTATATTTGACAATATGAGATATAAGTTAACTTTATTTTTTTTAGTATTTTCTTTTTTTATTTACTCACAAAATAAAACAGTTATTGAAGGGATGATAGTTGATGAATATAATTACGGTGTTCCTTATGCAGCTATTGGTATTTTGTCTAAAAATTTGGGAACATCTACTAATGATGAAGGTGCTTTTTATTTTTTAGTTACTGATAAAGAATTAAACGATGTTTTGGAAATCTCAAGTATAGGTTTTAAAACTTTCAAGATTTCAATAAAAGATTTTATTTCACAAGCTGATAAAAAAATTGTTTTAGAAGAAAATGTAACAGAGCTTTCAGACGTATTAGTAAAAAGTAATGAAGATTATGTTAGACTTGCTTTAAAAAACCTGAAAGAGAATACATTAAATAAACCCCATCAACTAAAAGTTCTTTACAGAAGGTGGTCTGTCGAGGATAATATTTGTAGATATTATATTGAACATTTTATAAATGTTAACGACAGGGGCCCTTATTCTAATATTTCTGACTTTAATATTACTCAAACTAGAAATTCAGCTGATTATAGATTTGTTAGTAATGAACAAAAGCTTCACGCATTAAAATACATGGAATGGAATAACCCAATCAGGAAATCAATTTCAGTGAGATCATACAAATGGAGAAAACTTGGAGTGTCTAATTATGATGGTGAAGATGTTATAATTCTAAATGGTACAGGTTTAGATGATAGGGGAAATGAAAGATCTTTAAAATTATTTATTGGTTTTGATACCTATTCAATATATAAATTAGAATTTTCCAAAGTTCCATTGACTGGAAAATCTATGGATGGGATTTATGTTTACAAAAAGAATTCAAAAGGTAAACTATATTTAAGTTATCACAATAGAGAGTATAAGGCTTTTGTTAAGGTAACTGAAAGAATTAAAAATTTATTGTTGCAATCAGGTCAAAAACCTAGACAATATATTCCTATGGATTATCGCCACGAAGTTTTTGTTATTGGAGTTGAAGAGGATAAAAAAATGTTCGATTACACTGGTATGACTGGACAAAAAGACATGACTTTATTTAAAATTCCTTATAATATTAATTTTTGGAAAAATATAAGCTTACCTCCTGAAACTAAATTTTATAAAGAAAATATTTCTGAGCTAGTATCTTTATATGGAGTGCCCATTGAGACTCAATTTCAGTATTCAAATTAAAAATTTGGTTTAAGTGTATTTAAAAAAAAAGCACCCTAAATAGGATGCTTTTTTTTTAATTAATACGAATTTTTACTAGTTCATAGGTAGTGAAAACTGTCTCCATTGAACAATTTTATTATCAATAACATAGTATTGTTCATGTACCTCAGCTTTTATTATTGAATCACCTGACTTAGTCGAAAGTTCAAAGCCTGCTTGAACATGTTCGCCTCCTCTAGATGGGTCAAGATCAACTGAGTATGCAGAAATGAATTTCCATTCTGTAGCACTTGCATCTTCGCTAATAAAATTAATAAAATCATTAGTGTTGTCAAAAGACTTACCGTTTCTATGGTAGAATTTTGCTGTATCCGCAAAGAAGTTTCTCATAGTAGTGTAATCTTGAGCCGACCATACTTTGTCTAATTCAACTACTAAATCTATTGCTTTTTCTGTACCTAAATGCCATTTGTAAACTTCTCCGTCGTCAGACCAGTTAGTGAAACCTATAGATCTATCAGGTGAAGTTGTTTGGCATGAAAAATTTAACGCGACAATAGCTAATAATAATGCTGTTAATTTAATTTTTTTCATAATTGTATAGTTTTGTTTTTTGTTGTAACAAAATTGAAAATTCTGTTAACAGATTGTTGTAACAATAAATTTATCCGTTGTAATTATTAATAATAATGTTTTAAATTTTATTCAAACATAAAACTTAGCCCTGCATTTTCTTTTAGTCTATTGAGTAATAATTCACCCATTGCAGTTGATGGAGTAAGTACTCCATAGCTTTCTTTTAAATCGTCTTTAGCAAGACATACAGCAGATTCTGCTAACATTTTTGCTGTTGATCCATATCCAGGGTCCATATCTCCAATAACCCTTGCAATCATATTTTTGCTTTCATTAGTTCTAATATAAAACTTCATATTATAATAACCATTTTCTCTTTTGATTTTAGAGGGTCCTTGACCAGGTTTTGGTAATATCGTATTTGCTATCATTTTCAATATTGATTTTGGTTTAGCTGCAACAAATATTAATGGAAATGCATTCAAATAGCCTTTTATTTTTCCTTTAAATCCCTTACCTGCTGTAGTTGCTTCACTGTATCTGAAATTTTTTCCATATTTGAATCCACTTATCGCATTACTTCTTCTAACTATTTTAGTATTTATTGAGGCCATGATAAATGGGCTAATCCATTTCTTTGAGACTTTATCATAAATAACTTTTCTAAGATCATTTTTATCTTCTCCTTTTTGATATCCATTTGGATTAAGACTGTATGGATTAGATAAAATTTTATATATTTCTTTATCTTCATAAGACTCCTTAATCACATTATTTAAACTCGCATATGTTCCACCACTAATTCCCCCTTTTACTCCAGCAACACGCATGTCGATGCTTTTAATAGACTGATTTTTATTTTTTAACCATTGATATATAAAGTATACTCCCATATCTGATGGGATTGAATCAAATCCACAGCAATTCACAATCTTTACTTTGTTTCTCTCTGCAAATTCATGATTTTCTTGAATCATTTTGTGTATCCATTGAACTTCTCCAGCAAGATCGCAATAATGAGTTTTATTTTTTATACATGATTGAACAAGCTTGGAACCATATTTCGCGTAAGGACCTACAGTAGTGCATACTACTTTTGTGCTTTTAGTTAGTTCATTTAAACTGTCTATATCATTGCTGTTTGCTATTATAATTGGAATTGTGTCATTGATAAAATCTTTTCTAATCCCCTTTAATTTATTAATGTTTCTTCCAGCTATAGCCCATTTTAGTGTGCTATTTTTTTTTGTATAATTTTTAAATAAATATTCACATACTAATCTACCTGTAAATCCACTAGCACCCCAAACTACAATATCATATTTTTTATCCATCAATTATTTTTTTTCAAATTTACCCATAATTTCTTCCAATCTTTGTCTTCAAAGTCTTGAAATTTAATAGGCTCTTTTTCAGTTTCTTTAATTTTTAAAGATTTATTTGTTTCGTCTTTTATAAAGTCTAAGAAAAATAATTTGTTGATATCTGTCTCTAACGCCAAAGATATTTTTAATCCCAACTCTAAGCTCGGTTTATAGCGATACCTTTCAATTGATATGATTGTTTGCCTACTAACACCAGATTTTATGGCTAATTCTTCCTGAGTAAATCCTTTTAATTGTCGATATTTTTTAATACTATTTTTTAATTCCATAGTACTATGATGTTTTGTACAAGTACAATTGAAATAATGATTTAATTAATGACACTGCTAATAGTAAAGTTATTATTAGAAATATTATTGTTCCGTTTGTTTGTAGGGGAGAGTCTGATAAAAGATGACCTAATACGACTACTATTCCTAAGTCTAGAAGTATATAAGCTAATCTATAGGACTTAGAGCTTATTAAATCATCTCTTTCATCATTAATCATTTTATTTTTATAAAAAAACTCTAGCATTGAATGTGCTATAGAAAAGTAAATTGTAGAAAAGATTGCTATCTGAATAATTTTTGTTGTTATGAAATTAAAATCATAAGAGATAAGTCTATTTTCGTAAAAATAAGGTATAAAAAACACAATAAACAAAATGGAGAATACTAATTCAATTAAAATAGATATCTCTTTTTTAGAAAAATTCATAGTTTTTTGTGTTAATTTTTTTGAATTAACTTAAAGATAACTACCCCTATTTTAGAAATTAAGAATGTAAAAATTCCAAAAATGGGAGATAATAAAGCTATTTTAAGACCTCCTGCTATTACTGCAGGATTTGCATCTCCAGTTGCCTCAAGAACATCAAATGCACCTATTAAGCCTAGAAAAGCAGATAAAAAACCAAGGGATATCCCTAATGCCCCGCTATCATTAACTAACGATATCATTTTTTTAGATAGTTCAGGTTTAGTGTTAATCTTGTAAAAGGCTTTTGTCATAAAATAAATTGACAGTAATAAACAAATAAGAATTAGTGACATAAATAATGCCCCGCCCTCTAAAAATCTGTTAAATAATGTTGATCCTAATATTCCTGTAATAATTGCCATAATTCTGAGTGTTTTAAGTTTCATATGTTAATAAAAAATGTTAAGTGAGCTTTACAAATATATAAAATATTTTGTAAGTAAAGTAAGCTTTACATTTAAAATAATTATTTTTTTGTTTCTTTGTGTATGAAAAAAATTCTAGATTCTAAATTTGAAGTTGATAGATTATCTTTTTTTAAATCAATTTCTAATCTTTCTTTAGTTGATTTAAATAATAAATCTCAAGGTTGGTCAATTCTTCAACATCTGTATCATTGTTATCTAGTAGAATCATTAGCAAATCAATATATAGCTAAAAAAATTCTTTACCCAGAAACTATTAATAAAGTTTCTCTATTAACTTATTTTAAATCATTTTTAACCCCTTTTGTTTGGAAACTTGGTTATAAAGCAAAAGCACCAAAAATAACAGCTACTTTTCCAAAAGAAATCGATATTAATAAACTTAATTTAAATTGGATTGAAACAAGAGAATTTTTTGATGATTTAACATCTAAATTGTATGATTTAAAGTTAGAAAAAAAAGGATTTTTTAGACACCCATTACTTGGAAGAATTAATCTAAATCTTACATTGAGTTTTTATGATTTCCATTTTAATCACCATAAATTTCTAATCGAAAAAATAATTTCTAAACTTTAACCTCTTCTTTTAGAATTACTTGTTTTTTGAAAGTATTTTAAATACTAACGGGAATAAAAATTTTGGAGTAACTTTTAAAATCAGAACAAATACTTTATAGGTTTTTGTAGGAATACTCAGTGATTTCCCCTTAAATGTATCTGAAATAGCTTCTTTTGCAACTCTCGTCGCACTTTTTTTCATGAATCCCGGCATACTATCCATTTGTTTTTGAACTCCATTAGTAGTGTGAAATTCCGTGTATGTAAACCCAGGACATACGGCTGTTGATGTAATTCCCTTATTATTGTAGTTAGAATTAATCGAATCACTAAACCTGTTCATGAACATTTTAACAGGACCATATAATGACAAAAATGAAGTTGGAGGTGCAAAGGCAGCTACAGACGAAATTATCATAATTTTACCCTTTTTATTTTTAACCATTGATGGTAAAAATAATTTGCTAAGTGCTATAACAGAAATACCTAAAACTCTCAAAAACTTTTCTTCATCTTCCATAGATGTTTTGATAAATGAAGAAGGAATTGCATAACCTGCATTATTAACTAGAATTTCAATATCATAATTATTTTTTTTACAAAAATCATAAATTTTATTAGGTGAATTTTTATCACTTAAATCACAACTTATATAATCACATTTGACACTAAAATTTGAAATTATTAATTTTGAATTTTCTAATAATCTTTCTTCCCTTCGTGCAGTAAGAACAATATTAAAACCTTTACTAGCTAATATTTTAGCTATTTCGAATCCTATTCCAGACGAAGAACCTGTAACTAGTGCATATTTTTTCATATTATAAATTTATACAATTAAATGATATTCAAAATTTATTTTCTAAATAATTTTTCTGCATACTTAATTTATATAATTTAGTTACTTTAACTCCTATTTACTTATGAATAATTATAAATCATACAAATTAGACTTACATGGTACATTTTACAGAGATGTAAGCGAAAAGGTTCATAGTTTTATTGGTAAATGTATAGTAGACAAGGCTCAAGAAGTAGAAATTATTACAGGAAATAGCGATCGAATGAAAGAACTTGTCAAACAAGTTTTAAGTGAATATAATTTAAAATCAGAATCTCCAATTTACAACAATGGAACTTTAATAATTAATATGTTAATTAAACTATAGTTCTTTAAGATATAAGTATATTTATAAAAATTCAAATCTATGAGCAGTAAATTTTTTGGAAATAAGACTAAAGATAAATCCCTTGATAAACGAGCTGGGAAACAAAAATTTAAAAGCAATACTTCTTTTAAAACTACATCTGTAAGAAAAACAGGAAGAGGAAAATAGTGAATTATAAATTACATATAATTTTATTATTTCTATTATCCAACTATTTATCCTTTTCTCAAGGATGTGATTCTGTTTCTCTAGATAATATTAATAACCCTGGTCCATATACATTCCAAACAATTGTTGAAAATGATGGCATGCGAGATGGTCCTGAATATTCGGCAGCAACATTGTACTATCCAACTGATTTAGAAGGCCCATTTTCAAGTTTAATTCTTGTTCCTGGATTTGTAAGCCCTGAATCTGCTGTATCTACATGGGGTCCTTATTTAGCCTCTCATGGAATCATTGTTATGACTATAGGGACAAATACTTTAACAGATCTGCCACAAGACAGAGCCAATGCACTTTTAGACGCAGTTCAGACATTGCAAGAAGAAAACAGTAGAAATGATTCTCCTGTTTTTCAGAAAATCGATGTAAGTCAAATTTCAGTTGGAG
>Ga0208948_1000956_pt1 | contig 12632 bp, 8 predicted proteins | sample AOAMet11_17_M020_2_FD_188228 | JGI IMG/M metagenome (GOLD analysis project Ga0208948, IMG submission 188228) | Ammonia-oxidizing marine microbial communities from Monterey Bay, California, USA - CAN11_17_M020 (SPAdes) | ecosystem: Environmental > Aquatic > Marine > Intertidal zone | place...
GTTGATGGTCGCCATGCCTGTGCCGGCCAGTTCCAAGGTTCTTCTTTGTTGATCCTGTACGGTCGCCCAATCGCTTTGCTGACCTGGATCGGTTGTAACTGGCTTGAAATTTGCCAATTGGACGAAGTAAAACGGAAACTCATCGCCCCAGCGTTGTCGCCAGTCCTGAATCATTAAAGTAAACATTTCCTGGTAGATCTCAGCCAAGCCCGCTTTAGCGTTCGCTTCACCTTGATACCAAATTGCTCCCCGCATGGTGTAGCCAACGAACGGATGAATCATTCCATTGTAAAGAACCGTCGGATTGCGCTCATTTTCGTAGGTTGGTTTTACCGGTAGAGGGCGACGGGGTAGTCGGGAACGTTCGGAGGCTGCTTTGTTTTTGTTTTCGGCGCGAACCCTAGCAGTTCTCTTTTCCCAATTAGCCATCGCAGCGTCGTGCTTTTTCTTGGCCGCATCGGAGTCAAAAGCTTTCGCCGCGCGGTCAAGTTCTGCGATCATTTTTTTTCCGTGCGAGTTAGAGAGCATAGCTTCTCTGCTCGTGTAACATTCAGATCTTTTACCACCCCAACAGGATTGGATAATGCCGACAGGAATTCCTGTTTCTTGCTGAATTTGTTTTGCAAAGTAATAGGCAACTGCCGAAAATTTGCCTGACGTTTCTGGAGACGAAAGGTTCCAGGTTCCCACAATATCGGTCTGCGGTTGAGCGGCAGGAGTGTTGGTGGCGAGGAAAAACCGAATCGCTGGATTTTTAGATTTGGGTAAGTCAGTTTTCGCATCGAGTGAAGCTTGAAGCTTAAATGCCATGTTAGACTGCCCGCTCGCAAACCAAACTTCACCAATCAAGATGTTTTTGATTTCAACTCTGTCTTTGCCATTTTCAATGACCATGTTCATTCCCTGGCCATTGGCTTTCATTGCCGGTAGCGCCAGTCGCCAACTTCCGTCGTCATTGGATTTTGTGGAAACAGTATTTCCATTAAACGCGACGTCGACTTGAGTGTTGGCGTCTGCCCACCCCCAGATGGATACGGGTTTGTCGCGTTGAAGTACCATTTGATTGCTAAAGAATGATGGTAATTTCAATTCCGCCAGTAGTTCAGTACTTGGTGAAATGAACCAAATTAAACAGACAGTGATGATAGATAAATGGCGTGGTCGCATGGGTACCCTCGGTTGGAGATCGTTGAGCCCGCCATTTTGACGTTAATTGTCATCGAATTCAAGCAAAACGGGGCAATGGTCAGAATAGAAAATGTCTTTTAGGTGCGATACGTTATGAATTGACGATTGAAGAGGCGGACTGACGAATTGGTAGTCGATCCGCCAAGCGCCTCGGTCGGTTCTCGTTGGGTTGGTTGGGGGCCACCAGGTAAAGCTTCGCTCACTCGGATTCTGATTGCGGAATGAATCGACAAGACCTTCGTCGAGCCACTGTTGGAGCCATAAACGTTCGTCTGGGCGAAAGCCGGATGGATTCGTGTCCGCGATAGCTTGGGGGACATCCAAAAGTGTTTGCGCGATGTTGAAGTCTCCTACCACGATGATCCGCGGTTGCTCTTCTCTTATTTTTTTGACCCATCGCGAGAAGTCTTTGAGGAATTCCAGTTTGAAGTTGTGACGGATTTGGCTTGCTGATCCATTGGGAATGTAACAATTGATTACCGAGAAATTTTCAAAGTCAGTACGCAGGATTCGGCCCTCGACGTCATATTTTTCGAGACCCATGCCACACTCGAAGTGGTGAGGTTTGATTTTAGAGAACGTGGCAACGCCGCTGTAGCCTTTTCGCTTGGCAGAATGCCAACAGTGGTGGTAACCAATACTGTCGAGCAATAAGAGGGGGACGCTACCTGAGTGGGCTTTGGTTTCTTGCAAGCAAATTACGTCGTAGTCATGGTCTTCGATCCAATCGAATAATCCTTTTTTAATTGCCGAGCGAATGCCATTAATGTTGTACGTGAGGATCTTCATTGTCAAAACATGGGAAGGGGGTGTGTTTAGCGACGGGCAACTGAGTTACCCGACACGCGATGAATTAACGACCGCATTTCAAGAATACTAATCGTTGACATGACTCTTGCTGCAGGGATGTTGGTTTGCTCAATGATTGAATCGATCAACGTCGGAGTTGTTTCGATTGTATTCAAGATGCTCCGCTCTTGCTCTGTCAGCTTAAGTTCGGCCGGATTGCGGATTTCTCCCGCTTCGTTGGTTTGAATGGGTGTGGCAAGCGGACCAAGTTCATCCAGCACGTCGTCTACGGAGCTTACCAGTTTTGCTCCGTCTTGAATCAATTTGTGACAGCCTTTGGACATTCGACTGTTAATTGGTCCAGGGACAGCGAACACTTCCCTTCCCTGCTCCATCGCCAACCTCGCAGAAATCAAAGCGCCACTTCTTTGGGCAGCTTCCACAACGACAACTCCTAAACTTAATCCGGAGACGATGCGGTTGCGTCTTGGGAAAGATCCACTGCGAGGCGGAGTGTCTGGCGGTGATTCTGAAATGACAGCGCCATGATGCGTGATTTCATTAGCAAGCGCAGCGTGGTCAGCAGGATAAAGTTTCAAATGACCGCCTCCAAGAACGGCGATTGTCCTGCCTCCAGCCTCCAGCGCCGCTCGGTGGGCAGCGGCGTCGATACCTCGAGCTAATCCAGAAATGATCGTGATCCCCGCCATTGAAAGGCCACGGGCGAGTTGAGATGCAATTTTGATTCCATATCTCGTCGCATGTCTTGAGCCAACAATGGCGATGCTTAGGTTGTCGGTAGGAAGCAGTTTGCCACGAGAATACAGGATTGAAGGCGGGTCGTAAATTTCCGAAAGACGTTCCGGATAAATATTCGCGTACCTTTCGATCATGTCAATTCCGTGAGTCTGGCATCTCTCAATGATCGAATCGGCCGTTGCTAAATCGCTTGCACTCAGGATCGAGTTAACGAGTTTTGGCCCGATTCCTTGAAGTTGTTCCAGTTCAGCAGCGGTGGCTTTGAATACGTTGGAAGCAGAGCCAAAATGTTGGACCAGCTCAGAGTAGACGATTGGCCCGACGCCGGGGATGCGAGTCAGCCGGAGCGTCGCCCGGACGCTTCCTTGCTGTGAAGAGCAGGTGTTGTTATCGATCGAAGTCTCCTCAAGTTTGAGTCATTTCAGATCGCTGCGATTCATTTAGTATTATCCCGTGCCCGCTTAGAAACAAGACGCGGAGAGAAATCCGACCGAACATCTGCGAATTACGCGATGTTCGGTGCTTTGAAGGTGGTAGCATTTCCACGAACTGAGACTAAAGAATTAGTTACCAGCGACGTAAACCTTCAGTGATTTCAGCGGTAAAGGGCAGGCTCGCTCGCTATCGAGCACGGGTCCGTCAAGATTGGGGTAGATGTCCTGAGGCGATTCGGCAGCGGTGTCAATAAAGAGGTGCCAGCGTCTAGGATTGGCAATTTTCGGAATGACGAATTCCGCTGATTCGTGGCTTGAATTAAACATCAGTAGGACATCCCGTCCCAATATTTCTGAGTCCCGGTGTTCCAGCGGAGCGGCGAGTAGACACAGGATTGGCAAAGCGTCTGTGTGCCAATCGATGCTTGTTCCTCGTGGATTGTACCAACTGACATCGGGCCAACAATCTTCACTGTCAGCAACTCCGGTGAGGAAATGGTGACGTCGAACCGTTGGTTGGTGGCGTCGAAATTCGATTAACGATCGGCAGAACCTAACAAGCTCCGAATTTTCGTTAACTAAATCCCAGTCCAACCAGGAAATCTCATTATCTTGGCAGTAGGCGTTGTTGTTTCCCTGTTGGGTTCTTTGGAATTCGTCGCCTGCGACCAGCATTGGTACACCCTGACTAAGCATAAGTGTGGTCAGTATGTTTTTGATTTGGCGAAGTCGAAGTTGATTGACTTGTGGTTCATCGGTGGGGCCTTCGATACCAAAGTTTTCACTGTAGTTGTTGTTGTCGCCGTCGCGATTATTTTCACCGTTGGCAAGATTTTGCTTTTCGCAGTAACTCACAAGATCGTTAAGTGTAAATCCATCGTGCGATGTCACAAAGTTGATGCTGCAACAAGGAGGTCGGCCTCCGGGTTGGTAAAGGTCAGCTGATCCAGCTAGACGAGTAGCGAGAGGCCCACGGGTACCGTGGTCGCCTCTCCAGTATCCGCGAATGTCATCTCGATAACGACCATTCCACTCTGCCCAGCGATCGTCACCAAAAGAGCCAACCTGATAGGCGCCGGCGGCATCCCAGGCTTCTGCAATGATCTTGGTGTCAGCCAACAGGGGATCTTCACCAATCGCCTCAACAAGCGGCGGGTTGGGGACTAGCTCGCCATTACGATCGCGACTCAGGATAGAAGCCAGGTCGAATCGAAATCCATCGACGTGATAGTTATGCACCCAGTGGCGGAGGCAATGGAAAATCATTTCCCGAACGATGGGGTGATTGCCGTTGATCGTATTTCCACACCCGGAATAATTTTTATAGTTCCGTTTGTCGTTTTCCAGCATGTAGTAAACCGGATTCTCAAGCCCTTTAAAGCTCAGGACTGGTCCACGGTTGTTTCCTTCGCAGGTATGGTTGAAGACGACATCCAGGATGACTTCAATTCCTGCTTCATGCAGGGACTTAACCATTTGCTTGAATTCAACAACCTGGGAGCCCGGTTCTGATCCGGCAGCATAACCTCGATGGGGGGCGAAAAACGCGAGCGGGTCATAACCCCAGTAATTTGGTTTGTCTGAAGCAGCGCCGTCCATCGCGAGGATTGGGAACTCGTGGACTGGCATGAGTTCGACGGCAGTGACCCCTAATGATTGCAGGTAGGGAATTTTTTCGATGACTCCCAAATAAGTGCCGGGGTGCGCAACGCCACTGGATGGGTGTTGCGTAAAGCCTTTTACGTGCATTTCATAAATAACGGATTCGGACATGTCACGGCGGAGATGGCGATCTCCGCCCCAGTCGAAATGGTCGTCAACAACGACACATTTGGGCGGGCGGATAATTCCGTCACGGCTCTGCTGAAAGGTACCGGCGAGAGCCTTAGCGTAGGGGTCAATTAATCGGGCATTGGGATGGAACCGAAGACCGCGGTCTGGGTCGTTGGGGCCATTTGCTTGAAAATGATAGAGTTGGCCAAACGAGATCTGAGGAACAAAAATGCTCCAAATGTCCCCCCACCGATCACTGGCGGGGTCAAAGGTAATGATCTCTGTCGGTTCCGTATCTTCGACCGACTGGTAAAGCAGCAGTCTCATTTCACTTGCGTGACGACTAAAGATTACAAACTGGACCCCGTCGTCGTGAACGACCGCACCGTAGGGTAATTGGTGCGTGAATTGAAATTTTGGTAGAGGTTGTCGCATAGGTGTAAACATAGGTCGATTTTGACTCTCGTGGCAATCCCACCCTTTTTTTTCAATTGTTTCCTTTGCGCCCGGGTTAGCTTAAGGGCGGATTAAACGCGCCGTCGATGGATGCATGGGGAGAAATTTTTCCACGATTTCATGTAAATATTTCATCGGTTTTTTTAAAATGCCTCACAGATTCACTTTGCCATTGGTTTTAGTTGTTCAATCGGCACGGTTGCCGGATTCGAGCCAATCGACGAAACTATAGGCAAGTTAATTCATCCGAAAAACAACCCAACTCGCTGAGTTGGCCAGACCGATCCGCGAGCTAATGACAGGCGTTTCCTATAAAGATTCCGGCGTTGATCTCGAAGTTTACAACGAGGCGATGAAGCGACTCCCAAAGTTGATGCATCGGACCTTTTCACCTCGTGTCCGGCAGCTTGATGGCGGATTTGCCGGGCTGTTCCAACTGGACTTTGAAAGTAAGCTTTTCCGAAGAAATTATCAGGACCCCATGCTGGTGGCTTGCACCGACGGTGTTGGGACCAAGCTGAAATTGGCGCAGATGCTCAACAGCCACCGAACGGTGGGTATTGATTTGGTGGCGATGTGCGTGAACGACGCGATTTGTTGCGGAGCGGAGCCGCTGTTTTTCTTAGATTATGTGGCGATGTCCCACGATGACCCCGTCGCACTTGAGCAAATTGTAAGCGGTATCAGCGACGGTTGCCTGGCCGCCGACTGTGCACTGTTGGGCGGAGAGACGGCGATCATGCCTGATCTCTACCAACCGGGAGATTATGATCTGGCTGGTTTTTGCGTGGGAGTGGTTGAACGAAATCATGTAATTGACGGCCATTCCATTGCCGACGGGGATGTTGTGATTGGTGTCGCATCTAGTGGTGTGCATTCCAATGGTTTCAGTCTCGTTCGCAAAATTGCATTTGATGTTGGTAATAAAAAACCAGAAGACTTAATGGAAGGTACGGATCGGTCCATTGGTGACGTGTTAATCGAGCCGACCTTGATTTATACCAAAGCAATTCGGGATGTTCTTAGTCATTACAAGGTCAAGAACGTTGTTCATGGAATCGCGCACATCACCGGCGGTGGTCTCGAAGAGAATATCGAGCGAATCACCCCTGAAGGCATGGCGATTGATATTGATGGCCAAGCGTGGGAACGTCCACCAGTTTTTGATTGGCTGCAAAAACTTGGGGAAGTAGAGACCGAGGAAATGTTCCGCGTGTTTAATATGGGGGTTGGATTGGCAATGATCGTAAGTCCCTATTATGCCGAATCGATTCAGCGATCATTGAACAAGCACGGACACGAAAATTGGGTGATCGGCACCGTCAAAGCGGGTGAAAAACGAGTCACAGTTCACGACAAAACGTTGTAGTCAAATTGCGGTTGGACACGTTCCAAGCATCCGAAAGGGTCGGCGTGTGTCTAAGCAGGCGCAATGGTTAGTTCGCTATCTCAAGCTTGATTACTTAGAAGCTTCGACGACCTCTTGGATTCTACCGAGGATTTTCAATGCTTCGGTCGGCCCGAATAGCGTATCGATCATAATCGCTGGCTCATCCGGATAGTTCGGTGGGTAGATCACGTTGACTGGAATAATAGATCGGTTGACCCGTAACAAGTCCAAGGCTATTTCAGGTCGTCGCTTGGTATCGTCAACTGAAATGAATTCAAAGTTAAGTTCTTCTAATTTCGCGAGAACATCTTTGTTCGAAAAGACACGCTTTTCGTTTACTTTACAAGTCGGTCACCAATCGGCGGTATAGTCCACCCAGATCGGTCGGCCGTTATTTTTCAACGTGTACTCGACTTTCCCTGGATTCCATTCTTGCCAAGCGAGCCCACCCGCGTTGTGAGCACTACTGGAGACTAGGTTTTTAGATTCCTCGACTGCTCCGTAGCACATCCAAATGCCGATCGAAGCGATCGCCAGAGGTAAGAGATAGCCGACGGTCAATCGTTTTGAGAACTTGACGCTTGATTCACTCCACTGACCGTAGCAGTAAGCGGCAAGTCCAATGACTACGAGTGCCATCACAAGCCAGCTGAGGCCGCTGACTCCGGTCTGTCCACCAAAGGCCTGCATGAAGAATGCAACGGTTGCAAAAAGTGTAAATGCCATTATTGCCTTGAAAGTTTCCATCCAAGGGCCGGGTTTGGGAAGCTTGTAAATGAGCGTCGGGAAAAATGAAAGCACGACGTAGGGAGAAGAAATTCCCAACGCGAAAACGGTAAAGAGAAACATCGAGGGCAAAGGGTCTTGTGCCAGCGTGTAGCTCATGGCAGCACCCAAAAACGGACCTGAGCAAGGCGTGGCAATCAACGTGGTCAGCACGCCGGAAAGAAACGAGCCGGTGTAGCCTTTTTTCTGGCCACCATCGACGCCAGAAAGTGATGTTCCGATCTCAAAAACGCCTGCCATGTTCATTCCCAAGAGGAAGAGCAGGACGATAATGCCGCATACGAAATATGGGTTACCCATTTGGGCTCCCCAGTTAATTGCCTCGCCGAAGGAAAGCTTGATGAAGAGAACGGTTCCCCCAAGGATCCACATCGAAACGACCAGTCCAAACGCGAAGGCAATTCCGTGCTTGCGAATTTTTGCCGGTTCGCTGCCGGCCTGCATCACAAACCCCATCACTTTTAATCCAAGGACAGGAAATACGCATGGCATTAGATTCAGCAGCATCCCCCCAAAAAATGCTCCGAGGAGTGCGGTAATGAAGGTTGTTTTCCCGAGTGTGCTACTGCCACCGGTCCCGACGGGAAACTTATCGAGATCATCGAACAGGATGACCTTTTGTTTTTCGTTAGGGTCATAAAGACTGTTCATGATTGCAATTTGCTCGGGCGAATCAGCAAGCAAGGCGACTGCCTCATCTTCCGCTTCATCTTCATCGTCGACTTCATCGCCAACTGGAAGTACCCCCCCTGAAATTCCGTGCGGTTTGTTCGCGTTTTCGGCGGCTTCGTAGGTAGAGTCACTCCAAATAAGCGGAGCAGCGGCGACTTTTCCAAGATTAAGCAAAGCGGAGAATGCGATACCAGTGGGCGGATCGCAGTGAGTTTCATCACAGGTTTCGAGGCCAATGATTCCGCTAAATTGGAAAGGTTGATTTTTCTTCGCGTTGCGAGGAATAGTAATGTAAAAATCAAGCGTCACTGGTTCGTAATAGGCGAACATGGGATCCCCAAACGCTTCGCCAGCCTCAGGTTCTTCTGAGAGTTTCGGTCCCACAACGCTCCAGCTGTTTGTTTGAGTCAGGCCAAGAATCGTGGACTTGATCCGTGTCTTTTCGAGCGAGTAAGCATAAACGTGCCAGTCAATGTCAGGTGTGATGGTTATTTCTAAGCGGGCGACGTCGCCTGGCCGGAGCGGTTTGTCAGTGCCGGAGTTTCGAATAATTTGTCCACGGATTTCCGCGTGTGCTCCACGGATTTTTTGGTCTTCGATTTTCAATTTTGGCTGAATGAAATCGGGTGTAATGGTGAGTTCGTCGCTAACGCCATCGAACTTACTTGTAAGGTTGTATTCGAATTGTTTGCAATTGCCATTCGTTTGACAGGTTTGCCCGTTGATCACCAAATTAATTACTAGTGTGTCCGGGTTGATTTCAGTCGCGATTTCAAACGGAGCGGACCACGACACACTGTCTTCAAATTCCTCGCAGGGATTGTCGAACCCCTCTTCGGTTACGATGTGTGGTTTTCGATCCGGACGAAACTTTCCAAGTAATTTGAAGTCATCCGATTCACCCACGCTGATATTCGTGGGGATGGGGCCGTCAGTATCTTTCATCGAAAAGACATGCCAATTTGGAATGATATCGGCAGTGACTTTAAGAATCCCCTGGCGTGTCCCGGTTAGTATTTGAAAGCTGGAAGTTGTGGATACTGGATCGCTCGACTGGATGTCGCCAAATTGATCGAGTTGGTCTTGCAGAAAAAGACCTTGTTCTTGTCCCAGACAAGGTTGGGGTTTTCCGAGGTCGCCCAGAGCAAGCGCGAAGAATACGAAACAGAGAATGTAGTGACGGTTCAATAGTGACTGCATTGAAAAATGTCTTCCCGGGTTCAAAGCTTAAAACAAAATTTGCAAGTCTTAAGTCGTTTACGTCTGATCGTCTACAGCAGGTCTCTTAATCAAATCACACGATTAAGTAGTTTTACCCATCGGGCCGTACTCAGTGCCGGAGTCGCCGTGATGAATCGAGGATTATCGTACCAAAAATTGCTCGATCGCTCCATCTATCCCGTTCGGCGAGGGGCGGATTTATCGCTCCGCAAGCTCACGGTTGGGAACTTGTGTGACGAAGGACACATCTTTTCTGGAGAATCCCTTGCCTTAATTTTTTCGGGGCGTCGTCTTTTTGGGTCCACCCGTTTTTTCATTACTTGTGTCAAAAAAGCCAGCGAATTTCGCTGTTGTTTTTTTGCTGGAAATTGGCAGGCAGGTTGTCTCGTTACATATTTGCCCGTCGACCTCACACTTGATCAGCAGTTGGTTGGCAGCGATTGTTTTCTTCAACTTTATGGGGACAAAGAACTGAACCACCCCAGAGTGCTTCTCTAATCGTTTGCCAAAATCGGGGTCTCTCTCAATGATTTTTGGCTTTTGATCCGGCGTAAAAGTCTGTTTGCCAATTAGTGAGAAATGTGGGGAAGCAGCAACTGTAATTTTCGTTTTTACGAATCCCTCAGGTTGGGTGAGTGAGTAAATGTAGCTCTTCTTAGGCAGTTCGAACTTTACAATCAAATAGCCTTCATCCGATCCTTTTTTTAGATGAAATCGAGATGAAAGTCGAAAAGGTTTTTTGGCGTCGTCAGTTGTCTCGCCTTTGATCTTGGGAGTCGAGCGTTCCTGAGGCGTGTGTCCTACTGTCGTATATGTGGAATCGACTGTTTTTAAAGGAATTGCTTGGGCCGAACTGGTCCCATTTTTAGGAGTCTGGCAGTAGAACAAAACCATCGCGGTTAACGCGAAAGCGATGGGAGATATCAATGATTGAAACCGCATTAGATCATCCTTGACCGTGGCGAAATCCGCCTTTTATGCTTAAATTGAACCGTCATTTCCGGCGACGGAGAGTACCAAGGAGCAAGTCGCTGTCTCAATGGCATTTTTAGGTGAATCTCCAAATTCTGGGAAATGGAAGTGGCAAATTGAATTTTGCTATCACCTTTCGTTTGAATTTTCGAAAAAACATGCCCGATTTACTATTCGCGTCCTTTTTATAAATCCGAAAGTTGCTCTAAATTAACGGCGCATAACCAGCAGCCGTCTATGAAACTGGCGAGGCTTGTGTGTACAGTATGGCAGGACGGTTGGCGTACAAAAACAGAGCGACGAAGCGCACAACCGATAAGCGACCTGAAGTCATCGAGGGGCAAATGATTATTTTTCTGACAGCGGATCTGATGATGGCCTCTACGGCGAGTTCCCATGCTCGTCAAAACGATGTCACTCTGCAAACAGCGACTAATGCCGAGGCGGCAATCACGTTGGTTCAGGAAGTCCGCCCCCATTTGTTGATAGTGGACTTGCAGGCTCCAGGCTTGGAGATCACCGCTTTGGGCGATGCGGTGCGAGGGCTACCCGACGCCGTTTGCCCGATGACAATTGGTTATGCTCAGCATGTCAATTTAGAGTCGTTGGACGAAGCTCGTCGAGCGGGTTTTGATCAGGTTTTAACTCGCGGTCAGTTCAATCAGCAAGTTGGTGCCATCATTGCCGACGCAAAATGATGTTGCTGGTAAGCCTGCGTTGGTGCGATCAATTGTTTTGGTCGAAGAGGCTGTCATGATAAGCAAATACTGCGACTCCGAGTTTTTCAGCGGCTCGAATCGTCTCGCTTTCCTCAAGTATAATTGTACGATCGGCTTCAATCGCGAGAACCCGTCCTCCCTCGCGAGCAATGGTTTCAATGGTTCCCACTCCGATGGTCGGTACATCGAAACGCATGTCTTGGTTAGGTTTTGAAACTTTAACAACCGTAAACCCGCCTGCGCAAAGTTGACCAGCTCGAGCAATACATTGATCGGTTCCTTCGATGGCTTCCACGGCCAGCACTGCTTGATTCTTGACAACGACCGTTTGCCCAATATCCAACGCACCCATCGCTTTGGCCATTTGCCAGCCAAAACGAATGTCTTTTAATTGACTGTTGTTGGGTTTGGTTTTTGTCAGTGGCCCTGCTTTCACCAGTAGCTCCGGAGCAAAATCAGTTGCGGGGGAAAATGTGATTCCTTCTGATTTATACAAATCAACGACCGTACCAAGGAGGGTGTCGTCCCGCCGATCTTTCGATTTTGAAAGAACGATCGGATAGAAGTGTCGCCAGAATACCAGATCCGGGAAGTGCGTTATCAATCTAGATTTTTTTTGAAAGAGAAGCGTTTTAAATATTTTGCCGGCCATGGTTGCGTGAGCCACACCCGCTTTACGGAAAAAACGGCACTGGGCTCCCATCCGTCCCATGCCAAATACCCGATAAGACGTGCAAATTTCTTTCAACACGGGGTCGGCATGGTCTTTGATGCCGGTGCAGTGGACCTCGTAACCCTGGGCAATCAGTGTGCGTGCGATGCAGACTGGAAAGTGCCCCCAACCCGCGACCAAGCCAATTTTTTTGATCGGAAGGTTAGCTGGATTAGAATCTTGGGTGACAGTGGCCATGGGGAATTTTGACGCGGAGATAAGGGCTAGGCAGCTCGAGACCCGTTGTCTTCAGAATCGTTTAGTTGATCAAGTTGTTTGGACAGCTTTTTGACCGTTCGTCGGAGTTCTGGAAGTTTAGAAGTGACCGCCTGAATTTGCATTTCCGTTCTCGCCGGTCTTGCGGGAATTCCAAAAATTCGCTGGTTACTTTCGACGTCGTGCATCAATCCCGATTTTGCACCGATCGAAACATGCGAACCGATATTTAGGTGGTCGGCCAATCCAACTTGGCCTCCCATAATGACGTAGTCACCAGTTGAACAACTTCCGGCAATTCCAACCTGCGAACAGAGCAAGTTATGTTCTCCAATCATGCAATTGTGACCCACCATCACCAAGTTATCGATTTTGGTGCCTGCACCAATTACCGTCGAATCATAAGTTCCTCGGTCAATGGTTGTGTTTGCACCAATTTCCACGTCTTCGGCAATGACTACATTGCCAATTTGAGCGGAGAGAACATGACGACCTGTGTTGGACTGGTAGCCAAATCCAAAAGCCCCCAGAACCACGCCAGCGTG
>Ga0208948_1000964_pt1 | contig 12563 bp, 6 predicted proteins | sample AOAMet11_17_M020_2_FD_188228 | JGI IMG/M metagenome (GOLD analysis project Ga0208948, IMG submission 188228) | Ammonia-oxidizing marine microbial communities from Monterey Bay, California, USA - CAN11_17_M020 (SPAdes) | ecosystem: Environmental > Aquatic > Marine > Intertidal zone | place...
TAAATAATATTTTTTTCGATAGATAAGTGATTAATCCAAAAACTATAATTTTCTTGTTTTAAATTATAATCTTTAAATAAAACAGTGTCAAAATGAGATAAATTATAAACATTTAATAAATTACTTTTTTGAGGAATATTATCGTAATTTTTTTTAAACCTTGAAGATTTATTTAATGTAGAATTATTATTGAAATTTAATATAATATTTTCAATTGAATTTTCATTATTAGATAGTATCAAAATATTTTCTATTAATGTTCCATAATTGTTTTTAGAAATTTTAAAGTCTTCAAATGGAATTTTAGTTTTGAATAATTTGTTATTGAATTCATGAATTTTATTATTTCTATAAATATAGCTTGCATTTGAATTATTCTGAATTAGGGACTCTAATAATTCATTGCTTTTAACACTTATTGTAGAAATGGTGTCATTTTCAAAAAATATTTTACCAATTTCATTTATATCATATAATAATGAATCATTCATTACTTTTTTAAGCTCATTTATAGAAATTTTATTTTCTAGGTTTGAAATTATCTTTGAATGATTATATGCGATTCTTTTAAATTGTTTAAAATTAGATGGAATTATTTTGTTTATAATGGATAAAGAAGGATTTATATCTTTTAAAACATTGATTTTTTTAAAAATCGAATCTTGTTGAAACCCTATTCCGTTTAGCGTAATTTTATTTTGATTTAATTCAATGTCAAATTGGATCCAATCTGAAATAGCAGAAGTTTGAAATAACTTACTAATAGTGGAATTTTTTAAATATTTTGAAAAATTGTTTGAAATCAATAAAGAAATATTTGAACTAGAAATATTATATAATTTTTTTAAATCACCACTTTTTTCAGTATAGATATGATTAGAATTTCTTAATGAATTTTCAATTAATAATTTGCTTTTTGATTCTATGTAAATTCCATTTTTAATCGTATTATAATATTCATTGTGTTCATTAACGATTCTTTTAATCGTGAATCCGTTGTATTTTACAGAATCTTTAATATTAATATTATTAATTACATTTTTTTGTTCTGAATAAATGATAGATTGAATTTCATTTTTTCCAATCTTATGGTAACTAATAAGTACCGGTTTATCTAAAAATTTTTTAGAAATGGAATCAGATTTATAATTCAATAGGGAACTAAAATTTTTATGAAAAATTTCAGCGTCAATTTCTTTTGTTGAATTGTATTTAACTAATAATACAGGGTTTGTAGGAACTAAATCAATTAAATTTATTTCTTTTTTATAACCATTATCACAGTTAGTAATTAATAATAGTAAAAGAAACAGAGATATTTTTTTCATTTCAATTATACATGTAAAAGTAATGAACTAATAATTCAATTTATATTAATTTGAAACTTTTTCTATGATGCTTGGTTATGCCATTTTTTAAAATTGCCATTTTGTGTTCCTTAGTAGGATAACCCTTATTTTTAGCCCAATTATATTCTGGATAATCTTTAGATAATTTAATCATATATTCATCTCTGGCAGTTTTTGCAAGAATAGATGCAGCAGCTATACTTGTGTATTTTGAATCTCCTTTAACTATACATTTATATGGAATTTTGTTTTTTGACATAAAATAGTTTCCATCTACTATAATAAATTTTGGTTTTGTTTTTAATTGATTTATAGCTTGATTCATAGCTAATAGAGATGCATTTAAAATGTTTATTTTTTCAATAATTCTAACGGATACATTTGAAATTGCATAATCAATAGCATTATTTTGAATAATCTTTTTTAATAAATTCCTTTTTTTTATTGAAAGTAATTTAGAGTCATTTAACAAAATATGATTAAAATTTTTAGGTAGAATTACAGCTGCAGCTGTAACTGGTCCAGCTAGACAACCTCTTCCTGCTTCATCTGTCCCACATTCAATATAATTTGAAAAGTACTGTTTTAACATTATTTTAATTTTAAAATAGGCTATTAATAAAACATTAATAAAAGGAAATATATAACTTTACCACAAAGTAAATTAATGAAATTTTATTCTTTTTTTATAATAATATTTTTTAGCTCATTATCATTTTTATATAGTCAGGAAAATGATTCTAATCAAGATCCTTTATTGATTGAAGATGAAGTTGAAAAAAAAAATATTCTATTAAATACTTTTAAAAAGAAAAAAGACACTTTAAATTCTATATTACCTAACATTAGAAAGTATGTAATAATTAATGCTAATCGAGATTCAACATATCTTGATACTACTCTCACGATAAAAAAACATTATAAATTTAATTACTTAAGAAAAGATAATTTTGAACTTTTGAAATATTCCAATATTGGACAAACGTATAATGAATTAACACACAATTTTGATTTTTTATCTTTTTTGCCAAAGTTTAGTTTTTCATCAAAAAATCATGCGTATTTAAAATCAAAGGAGATAAAATATTTTCAAGTTCCTACTCCTTTGACTGAATTGCTATTCAAGACAGTCATGAAACAAGGTCAGCATACAGATGCTTTTTTTTCATCTAATATTTCAGAAAAATTTAATTTTTCTATTGCTTTTAAAGGATTAAGGTCATTAGGTAATTATCAAAATATTCTTTCTGGATCAAAACAGTTTAGATTTACAACTAAATATAATTCTTCAAACAATCGATATAATTTTAGACTTCATTTTGTAAGTCAAGGTTTTGAAAATCAAGAAAATGGAGGTTTAACAGATGAATCAATTACAAATTTTGAATCTGAAGATCCATTATTTAATGAAAGGTCAAAGCTTTCTGCTAAATTTGAGGATGCTGTAAATTATTTTTCAAGCAAAAGATATTATTTAGATCATCAATTTCTTTTAACAAAAAAGAAAGATTCTACGCAAAAAAACAGTTTTTCAATTGGACACAGATTTGAATATGAAACCATAAACAATACTTACGAACAAGATCAAGCATCTGAATTTTATGGGATTATTAATTCAGGGTTAAATGGAATAAGTGATAAATCTGAAATTAAAACAACGCTAAATGAATTTTATACTGATTTGAATTCTAATTTTTTAGGAAAAATTCAGGTTATTTACACCAATTATAATTACAGATATAAATCCAATTCTTTATCTAACGAATTTGATGGTTTTAATCAGAATGAAAATGCACTATCTTTTAAGTTTAATAGAAATATTTTTGGACATCATTTAAAAGCCACAGTAAGTAATAGTCTTTTTGGAGATAGGTTAGGTAATTTGATCAATGCAACCATTGTTTCCAATAAACAAAAAAAATTCAAATATGAATTTGGTTTGAATATTTCTAGTAAACATCCTGGATTTTACTATGAATTATATAAAAGCGGATACACTGATATTAATTGGAAGAAAGATATAAATAAAACTCAAATTGAAAATATTTTTTTAAAATTTAAATCTATTAAATTTGGAGATTTAAGATTTGATTTCAGATTAATTGATAACTACACTTATTTCTCATTAATTTCTCAAAACAAAACTTTGAAACCAGTAGTTAATCAATTGGGTTCTAGTATTGATTATTTAAAGATAAAATGGAATAAAGAATTTAAGTTTGGAAAATTTGCCTTAGATAATTCATTAGTTTATCAAAAGGTTAATCAAGATGGAGACTATTTAAACATTCCTGTGTTATTATCTAGAAACACTATTTATTATTCTAATACTATTCTAAAAGGAGCAATGTTTTTTCAAACAGGTATAAGTATCAAGTATTTTTCTAAATATTATTCTAATGAATATAACCCCATAATTAGTTCATTTCATATTCAAAACGAAAAAAAGATAGGGGGATTTCCACTTGTAGATTTATTTGTAAATGCAAAAATAAAACAGACTAGACTATTTTTGAAAGCAGAGCATTTTAATTCTACCTTTACAGGAAATAATTTTTATTCTTCACCATCTTATCCATACAGAGATTTTATTATAAGATTTGGATTAGTCTGGAATTTTTTCAATTAACGATATTATCTTACTGTCGGAAGATCTCCTTTTTCTTTAGATTCTAAATGAGATTTACCCATTAAAAACTTATCTACTTGAACTGCAGCTTCTCTTCCTTCGGAAATTGCCCAAACAATTAAAGATTGTCCTCTTCTCATATCACCCGCTGAAAAAATATGAGGAATACTAGTTTGGTAGTTTTTTGATATTATCTGATTTCTTTCATCAGTATTAATACCTAATTGCTCAACTAAACTTTTTTCATGACCAGTAAAACCTAACGCTAACAAAACTAAATCACATGGCCATAATTTTTCACTACCCTTAATTTCTTTTAAGTAAGATTTCTCCCCTTCTTTTTTTATCCACTCTATTTCGATAGTCTTTAAGCCTATAACATTTCCATTTTTATCACCTGTAAATTCTTTAGTTAAGATATTCCATTGTCTTTTAATTCCTTCTTCATGAGAGGTTGTTGTTTTTAGCTTGAATGGCCAATAAGGCCATGGGTTTTCTTTAGTTCTTTCAGGAGAAGGCTCAGGCATCATTTCAAAGTTAGTAACAGATTTAGCTCTTTGTCTATTTGATGTTCCGATGCAATCTGATCCTGTATCTCCTCCTCCAATTACGATTACATTTTTGCCACTAGCATTTAGTTCATTTAAAGGTTTTTTTATGCCATCAACTACCTGATTTTGAAATTTTAAAAAATCCATTGCCTGCTTTATACCATTTAATTCCGCACCTTTAATTGGAAGTTTTCTTCTAATTGTTGCACCACCACACAATACAACAGAATGATAATTGGTCAATTTATTAATTGAAAAATTTTTACCAACTTCTGTATTCGTTTTAAATATTATCCCTTCTTTTTTAAGAATATTGATTCTTCTATCTATAACATGCTTTTCCATTTTAAAATCTGGAATACCATATCTTAAGAGACCTCCAACTTTAGCATCTCTTTCAAAAACTTCAACAGAATGACCTGCTTTATTTAGTTGTTGAGCTACAGCTAATCCAGCAGGACCTGAACCAATTACAGCAATTTTTTTACCAGTTCTTTTTGTGGGACTCATTGGCTTAATCCATCCCTTTTGAAAACCTCTTTCAACAATATATTTTTCTATCATCTCAATTGAAACAGGAGGGTTAATAATTCCAAGAACACATGCAGCTTCACATGGGGCAGGACATAATCTTCCAGTAAATTCAGGAAAATTGTTGGTTGAGTGTAAAATAGATAATGCTTTTTCCCATTCATTATTATATACTGAATCGTTAAAATCAGGAATTAAATTTCCTAATGGACAACCGCTATGGCAAAATGGAACTCCACAGTCCATACACCTTCCACCTTGTTTTATTAATTTTGATTCGGAGGGCTTTATAGTAAACTCTTTGTAATGTTTTATTCTTTTCCTTACTGGGATATGCTTTTCCTCAACTCTATTATATTCAATAAATCCTTTTAATTTTCCCACTTAGTTAATGATTTCTGATATTTTTTCTTTTGCCATTTTTTCTAAAGCCAATTTAAATTCTATGGGCATTATCTTTATAAAGTTTTTAGATTCGTTTTTCCAATTATTTAAAAAACTTTCAGCTAATTTACTTGAGGTATAACTAAAGTGATTTTCAATTAATTTTCTAATAAAGTCTATGTCTTGATTATTTGGATTCTCAAATTCTATCATTTCAGAATTAAAATTTCTCTTATCAAATTTTTCAGCCTTGTATATAAATGCTATACCTCCACTCATTCCAGCAGCAAAGTTTCGTCCTGTTTCTCCTAAAATTAATGCAATTCCACCAGTCATGTATTCACATCCATGATCTCCAACTCCTTCCACTACTGCAGTAGCTCCAGAATTTCTAACACAAAATCTTTCGCCAGCTATTCCATTTATATAAGCTTCACCAGAAGTTGCTCCATATAGTGCAACATTTCCAGTTATAATATTTTTATGAGAAATAAAAGTTGAATCTTTAGGGGTTTTTATAATAATTTTAGCGCCTGAAAGTCCTTTTCCAAAATAATCATTTGTATTACCATCAATTTTCATAGTAAGCCCTTTTGTACTAAAAGCACCAAAACTTTGACCAGCTGATCCTTTAAAATTAAGCTTTAATGTATCATTTGGAAGTCCTTTAGCTCCATATAGCTTAGAAATTTCGTTACTTAAAATTGCACCAACTGTTCTATCTGTATTCTTGATTTTATATGATAAGCTCATTTTTATCTTTTTTTCAATGGCTAATTTGGACTCAGATAATATTTTGAAATCTATAACTTTTTCTAGATTGTGATTCTGTTTGGAGTTGTTTTTTATTGATACACTTTTAAGCACGTTAGGCCTGTACAAAATTTTTGAGAGGTTAATTCCTTTAGTTTTATAGTTTTTTATTGCATCCTCCATATTGATTTTTTGACTTTGACCAATCATTTCATTTATACTTCTAAAGCCAAGGTTTGCCATTATTTCTCTTAACTCTTCAGCAACAAAATACATGAAGTTGATAACATGTTCAGGCTTTCCTTTGAAATTTTTTCTTAGTTCTGGGTCTTGAGTTGCAATTCCTACTGGACAAGTATTCAAATGACATGCTCGCATCATTATACATCCAGAAGCGACTAGTGGTGCTGTTGAAAACCCAAATTCTTCTGCACCTAAAAGACATGCTATTGCGACATCTCTTCCTGTTTTTAACTGACCGTCGCATTCTAATACAATTCTCCCTCTTAAATCATTCATTACTAATGTTTGTTGAGCTTCTGCAATTCCAAGTTCCCAGGGTAAACCAGCATGTCTTAGCGAAGTTAATGGGGAGGCACCTGTTCCGCCATCAAATCCAGAAATCAGTATCACATCAGCTTTAGCTTTAGCTACACCTGCAGCAATTGTACCTACCCCTACTTCTGAAACTAGCTTAACATTAATTCTAGCTTGCCTATTAGCATTCTTTAAATCATAAATTAGTTGTGATAAATCTTCAATTGAATATATATCATGATGGGGTGGAGGTGAAATTAATCCAACATATGGAGTAGAGTTTCTCACCTTAGCAATCATTGGATTAACTTTTGGACCAGGCAATTGACCTCCTTCTCCTGGTTTGGCTCCTTGAGCCATTTTTATTTGAATTTCTGTAGCATTAGTTAAGTAATGAGAGCTAACACCAAATCTACCAGATGCGACTTGTTTTATAGAACTGTTTTTCCAAATACCATTATTTTCTTTTTTAAACCTTTTAGGATCTTCTCCACCTTCTCCAGAATTACTTTTTCCTCCAATTCTATTCATGGCTATTGCTAAATTTTCATGAGCTTCCTTACTTATAGACCCATACGACATTGCTCCTGTTTTAAATCTTTTTACAATTTCTGTCCAGGGCTCTACTTCATCCATAGGAATAGGATCATAATTAATAAATTTGAACATTCCTCTGATAGTCATTAATTGTTTGTTTTGTTTATTTATTAAATCAGAATAAACTTTGTATGTGTCAAATTTATCTTCTCTAACAGATTGCTGTAATTTTGATATTGTAGAGGGGTTAAGTAAGTGAGCCTCTCCATTTCTTCTCCATCTATAGTTTCCTCCAATTTCAAGACTCATAAAAGAATTTTGTTTTGAAAAAGCTTCCAAGTGTCTTTTAGAATATTCTTTTTCTAAACTATAAAGTCCAATTCCTTCAATTCTTGTTGGTGTATTTGAAAAATATTTTTCTGTAAAACTTTTTCTTAACCCTAAAGCTTCAAAAATTTGAGAGCCTCTATATGAGTTAAGTGTTGAAATGCCAATTTTATTCATCACTTTTAAAATACCTTTAGCTATAGCCTTATTAAAGTTTTCAATACTAACTTTTAAATTTTGATTTCTAAAAGATCCTTTTTTATGATGGAATTCAATAATTTCATTAACTAAATATGGATTTATTGCACTTGCTCCATATCCAAATAACATAGAGAAGTGATGTGGCTCTCTAGGTTCAGATGATTCAATTACAATTCCAAATTTAGATCTTTTATTAAGTTTCATTAAACAATGATGAATGTTTGAGCATGCTAATAATATAGGAATAGCTCCAAGTTTTTTACTTACTCCACGATCACTTATTATTATAATATTATAACCCTGATCAACTTTTTTACTAACCTCAATAACCATTTTATCTAATGCTTCTTCTATTCCATTATGACCTTTGCTTAAATCATACAAAGCATTTATTGATACAGCTTTAAAATCATTGCTTTCAATAAACTTAATTTTATCTAAATCTTCATTTGAGATAATAGGATTTTTTATTTTTAGTTTTTTGGCATGATCTGGGATAATATTATAAATATTAAAATCATTTCCAATACCTAGACTTGTATCAGTTACTATTTCTTCTCTTATACCATCTAATGGGGGGTTAGTTACTTGAGCAAAAAGTTGTTTAAAATAGTTAAATAGTAACTGAGTTTTAGTTGATAGTACTGCTAATGGCGTATCTGTTCCCATTGATCCAATACTTTCTTTTCCAGATATACACATTGGTAGAATGATTGTTTTTAAGTCTTCTTCAGTATATCCAAAAATTCTAAGTCTTGTTTCAAAATCTAGTTTTTCTAATGGGGTTTTATTTCCAGTATAAGGAACTTTTATTAATGGAAGAGAGTTTTCTTTAATCCATTTCCTATATGGATGTTTTGAAACAATTAGATTTTTAATTTCTTCATCTTCAATGATTCTACCTTTATTCATATCAACAAGAAACATTTTTCCAGGCTCCAGTCTGCCATGTTTTTTAATGTTGCTAGGCTCTATTTCAACAACACCAGTTTCAGATGACATAATTACATAACCATCTTTTGTTACACTATATCTAGAAGGTCTTAGTCCATTTCTGTCAAGTAAAGCTCCAATATATTTTCCATCTGTAAAAGGAATAGAAGCTGGCCCATCCCATGGCTCCATAATACAAGAGTTATATTCATAAAAAGCTTTCTTTTTATCTGACATAGAGTGATGTTTTTCCCAAGCTTCAGGAACTAATATCATCATTACTTCAGGCAAAGATCTACCGGTTGTTAATAGTAGTTCAACTACCATATCCATTTGGGCTGAATCTGATTTTCCTTCAAGAATAATTGGAAAAACTTTAGATAAATCTGAGCCAATAAGCTCAGATTTCATTAATTCTTCTCTAGCATTCATTCTAGTAACATTCCCTTTTCTGGTATTAATTTCTCCATTGTGACACATATATCTAAAAGGTTGAGCTAGATCCCATGTTGGAAAAGTATTGGTTGAATACCTTTGGTGAACTAATGCTAATTTTGTAACTAAGTCAGGGTTGGATAGATCCAAATAAAATCGATCAATATCTTCAGGAATTAATAATCCTTTGTAAATTAAAGTTCTATTATGAAGACTTGAAAAATAGAAATATTGTTTTTGTGATAGAGGAGAGTTATAAATTTCATTTTCAGCAATTTTTCTTGCTACAAATAATTTAGTATTAAACTCAGATTCAGATAATTTGTTACCATTTATTCCTATAAAAACTTGTTTAATAGTTGGTTGTGTTTCTGCAGCAATGCTTCCCACAACTTTTGAGTTTATAGGCACTTCTCTCCATCCTAAAATTGATAGATTTTGTTTTGATATTTCTTTTTCGAAAATATTAATACAGTATTTAGATTGATTATCTTTTTTTGGCAGAAATACCATACCAACTGCATATTCATGAGGGTCAGGTAATTGAAATTCACATTCTTTTCTAAAAAAAATATCAGGAATTTCTATTAATATTCCTGCACCATCTCCAGTTTTTCCATCAGAACTTACTGCTCCTCTATGCTCTAAGCATGTAAGAATATTTAAAGCTTTATGAATTATATCATTTGTTTTTTCACCTTTTAGACTACATATAAATCCAGCTCCACAATTATCGTGTTCAAATTCAGGGGAGTATAATCCTTGTTTTTTTGGAAGCATAAGTTTAATTGGAATTTATAAAAGTAAAGAATATACATCCCTTTATAAAGCAATTTGACTATAAATCAATAATTAATATAAAGTTGATAATTTAAAGCTTCAATATTATCTATATCATATTTTTAATATAATTTTTATGATGTTTTTTATTGATTTAGTAATGGTAGATTCTATTTTTTTTTAATATGTTTACCATTCATTTTATTATTCAATGGAATTAGTAATTATTTCAGTTTTTGTATTAGGTTATTTTTTAATAACGATTGAACATTCAATTAAGATTGATAAATTAATTCCTGCACTAGCAATGATGGCAATTATGTGGGCAATAATTGCACTAAATCATTTACAATTATTTCATATAAATCTCGATTTGCTCCAGTTGGAAGATGCACATTTAGATGAAACTCTTCTTCATCATTTAGGTAAGACAGCAGAGATATTAATTTTCTTACTTGGCGCAATGACTATAGTTGAGATAATAGATTTTTTTAGAGGTTTTTTAGGTATAAAGAGATTAGTTAAAACAAGAAGTAAAGTTAAAATTTTATGGATTTTTGGTTTTTTGGCATTTTTTCTTTCTGCAATAATTGACAATTTAACTGCAACAATTGTTTTAATTACTTTACTTCAAAAGATAGTAGAAGATAAAAACTTGAAATTGTGGTATTCAGGATTAATAATTATTGCAGCTAATGCTGGTGGTGCATGGTCTCCAATTGGAGATATAACAACTACTATGTTATGGATTGCAGATAAAGTCACCGTTTTTGATTTAATAAAGTATTTAATAATACCATCTCTAATGTGTATGGTAGTTCCATTTTTTATTGCTTCACGTTTTAAAATTTTTAAAGGTGAATTTGAAATGCCAGAAAAAGTAAAAGATTTAGAAGAAAATAAATACGGAAATAAAATATTATTTATAGGATTGGGTTCTATAATTTTTGTTCCAATTTTTAAAGTAGTTACTCATTTACCACCTTACGTAGGTATGATGTTATCTTTAGCATTTGTTGCTACCGTAGCGGAGATATATAGTAATAAAAGGTTTAGTTTGACAAAAGTGGATGAGGATCATGAGGATGAGGCAGATCATAGCCCTATTCATGCTTCACTTACTAAAATTGAACTACCTAGTATATTGTTTTTCCTAGGAATATTAATGGCAGTAGGAGCTTTAGAGTCCTTGGGTATTCTCTTTAATTTTGCTAATTGGATTAATGAAGTTATTCCAAATTCAGATCTAGTAATTATTTTGCTGGGGCACTTATCAGCACTAATTGATAATGTTCCTCTAGTTGCTGCATCAATTGGTATGTTCCCAAATCCTATTGATGATCCGCTTTGGCATGGAATTGCATTTTCTGCTGGGACTGGAGGAAGTATGTTAATTATTGGTTCAGCTGCAGGAGTAGTTGCTATGGGTATGGAAAAAATTGATTTCTTCTGGTATTTAAAGAAAATAGCAATTTTAGCAATGGTTGGATTTTGGGCCGGTTATGGTACTTTTATGCTTCTTCGAGATTTTGTTTTATAAAATAAATGAATTATACAGAAACTGTTGATTGGCTTTATAATCAATTGCCTGTTTATCAACGAGATGGATTTATTAAATATAAACTTGACTTAAATTCAATTAAATCAGTTTGTAATTTTCTTCAAAATCCACAAGATAATTTTAAATCAATACATGTAGCAGGAACAAATGGAAAAGGTTCTACTAGCCATATGTTAGCCTCGATTTTTCATGAGGGAGGTTATAAAGTAGGACTATATACTTCTCCACATTTAATTGATTTTAGAGAAAGAATTAAATTAAATGGAAAAAAGATTCCAGAATCTAATGTTGTAGATTTCGTAAAAAAATATCAAGATTATTTTAAAAAAAATAAAATTTCTTTTTTTGAAATGACAGTTGCGATGGCTTTCTACTATTTTTCGAAATCAAAGGTAGATATAGCTATAATTGAAACTGGGTTAGGAGGAAGGTTAGATGCTACTAATATTATAAATCCTATTATAAGTATTATAACAAATGTAGGTTTAGATCATCAAGAATTTTTAGGAGAAAATATTAAACAAATTGCTAGAGAAAAGGCAGGTATTATAAAGAGTTGTAAACCAGTGATAATTAGTGAATATCAATCTTCAATACACAAAATTTTTATTGATAAAGCAAATGAAAAAAACTGGAAAATTTTTAAAAATACCTGTGACACATATTTTCAAAAAATATCACAAAATAAAAATATAGAGTCTAAAGAAAATAAAGAATTTGTAAGAAAACAAAACCAATTAATCGAAGAACTTGATAAATTCAAAGGAAAATTAAACGATCTAGAAGATATTATTAAAGAATATTTATCAATCAATAAAATAAACTCAGATAAAGAAAAGTTATTTTTTGAAAAAATTAAAAACCATAAAGAAATTTTTAACAATTTTAATTGGTTTAAAGAACCATTATCAAAACCAGTTGAAAATATAATAAATTATATTTGTAATAAATAATTTATCTCATATAATTTTATTAAAATTATCATAAGTAATTATTAATCAAATAAATAATTATTTCATAAATGTGATTAAACTTATATATTTGAAACATATTAT
>Ga0208948_1000998_pt1 | contig 12277 bp, 12 predicted proteins | sample AOAMet11_17_M020_2_FD_188228 | JGI IMG/M metagenome (GOLD analysis project Ga0208948, IMG submission 188228) | Ammonia-oxidizing marine microbial communities from Monterey Bay, California, USA - CAN11_17_M020 (SPAdes) | ecosystem: Environmental > Aquatic > Marine > Intertidal zone | place...
CCAACGGCTGCAGCTTTATTCCCAGCCGAAATGTCGACCTGGCCACCGCGTAGCTATGTTGAGAGGATGTTTAATCTGCAGCGTTGGACCCAGATGCCAACGGGTGGCCATTTTGCTGCCTTGGAGCAACCTGATTTGCTCGTCAATGATATCAGGGCGTTTGCAAGGGAGAGTGTCAGGAGTGAGTCAGCATCGGGGCCAAAGTAAGATTTACAATTTCATCACATTAAGAACCAGATTCAGCAACAAAACCGACCCGCTAGGGAAACATCCCGGCGCCCAGGGTGGTGCCAGCAACAATCATGATTCCTGCCACCAGTGAAGGGGGCTTACGGCTAATGTTTCAGGCACCCTAGAATAGTTTCCGTAACGACATCTATTTCTGCATTGCTATTGTAAATATGGGGCGACATGCGCAGGCCAGTCGGGCGTGAATCAAAGTGCACGCCGGCGTCGAGCAGGTTTTGCTCTACTGTGAACCGCTGCTGGCCAAAATCCAATACCGCGGTGCCGCCGCGCTGCTCAGGTAAGACGGGGCAGATTGCTACCTGCTCAGGCAAGCTGTCGAGCAGTCTTTGGTTTAACGCCAGATTGTGCCGGCGCACCTGACCAACTCCGATTTGCGTTATCAGCTTAATACTGTTGGCGGCAAGTACGTAGGGTATGACCGATGGAGTGCCGCCCCAGAATCGCAGCACACCTTCGGCGTAGCGAAAATCGTGAATATCGAACTCAAACGGATCGGCGTGTGAGAACCAGCCCACATCAGTGGGCTTGCATTGCTCTATGATATCCGGGTTAGCCCACAAAAAAGCAGCGCCGGGACCACCACATAACCACTTTACGCAGGAGCCGATAACAAAATCTGCGTCCCATTGGCTCAGATCTATTTCAGTTACACCGGCCGACTGGGCAATATCAACAATGGGTATCACGCCGGCTTTTCTTGCCAGTGCACAGATACCAGCGACGTCGACCTTCACACTGGTATTGGATTGAACATGGGTGACAAGGACGCAGGCGCAACTGCTATCGAGTTGATCGTCCCATACCTGCAGGTCCAGAGGGTCACTGTCAGAGGGGATGCAGCGCAGTTGGAAGCCAGCGCGTTGGGCCTGGCTCAAGACGAAGCCCATGGAAGGGAAATCCTGCTCATTATAGACAATAACGTCACGACCAGGGTTCTGGGGCAGAGCCGTTAATAATTTGCTGAGCGCGCCGGAGAGATTAGTTTGCGGGCATACATCCAGCCACGATGCATTCAGCAGCAACGCAGTGGCTTTACGAAATTCGTCGATCTCTTCGATCCAGCGAGGCCACAGGTCGTTAGTCAAGGTTTGCCAGGGCTCAATAAACCCGGCCTGTAGCCGCTGGTGGGCAGAAACAGGAGGCCGACCCACCGAATGATTAAGCAGGTAAATGCCTTCATTGAAGGTACAGAATTTGTCGGCGTGCATCATGGACTACCGAAGACTGGCGCGCAGTCGATCGTAGTCTGCGTAGCGTGAGGGAATATCGTCCCGGCGCACGGCTTCGGGTCGCGCTGCCGTACGCAGGTCACGTAATTTTTCCAAAGCGCTCATTAGCACCGGTAAAGGCGGACCACTGGCGGTGAAGTTTTTCAGGCGCTGCTCAGGTAATGCGGTTGACGGCCGTTCGATAAACTTACCAACAAGCTGATCGTGATGCTGCACTGCGGTTTCACCATGCGTCTCGCAGACTTCCAGAAACAGGGCTGTATTGCGCTGGTACCAATCCTGGTCTGTCTGGTTATTGCTGGCCGCCAGGAAGCTGTCCAGTAAACTGGTCTGGCGCATAACGTCGCGCAGTCGCTGCTGGTCATAAGGCATCATGTACAAAAGCTTGTCCACCAGCAGCTGGGAGTAGGAGGTGTTGTCGGCGCCACACAGGCCCAGGAGGATATCCAGTTCGTTGATGCCCGCGAAATCGCCGGCATTAGCGCCGCGGTATTCGTGTTGCCCGACCCGGTAAGGTTTGTAATAGGGACGCACGCAGAAAAAGAAACGCTGGATATCCAGCTGCTCAAACAATTGCTCGTTTATCTTTACCACGTCCTGCAACGCCAGCTTCGCGTCCATTAGCAGGTGGTAGCTAACCGGGTGAGATATACCCAAAGGCAGAATACGCACCAGTGCATCGGCGGCCCGCTTGAATGCGAAAACACCACGGGTGTTGTATTCGATAAACAGGTATTCGTCTGACAGCGAGGTGAAACTCTTGTAATGGCCGTTCAACGACGAGTTGTGCGTGGTCAGGTGGCTGGTGGCAAAGCGCGGCGTAACGTTCAGGGATGAACCCAGGTGCATGGCCAGTCCGGATGCTTCCGTCAGGGGTGAGCTGGTCTCACGGGACGGTTCGGTAATGTCGTGGCGGCGGCAGGCGGCCATATAAAGGCCGACATTACCGAGTAAGTCAAAGGCCTGGTCGAAGCCTTCGTCGGTGTTGCCCTCATTTAGCAGGTCTGCAATAAAGCCCCGACCCTCGTCCACCAACTGGTTCTTGATAGCCGTACCCACGTCCTCTATCGCAGACTTGTCCTGCTGGGCAAAATAGCTCTCTTCCAGTTCCGTGTTCATCTCTACGAAGGCGCCCCGAATCCACTGATCGAAGGCATAGACGAAAGTATTCATCAAGATATCTCCCTGCCCTCTAGTCAATGACTGCTGTGTGAAATTTCTTCAGCAGGCGCAGTAATTGGTCGCGCTCTGATTGTCCCATTCTGGCAGCGATTTTCTTTTCCAGAAGCAATACATCCTGTTCCAGCTTTTGCACCAGCTGCTCGCCTTTGCGGGTGATAATTATCGAGTGGGCGCGACGATCGCCGGCGTAGGGTTTACGTTCCACCCAACCCTGGCGCTCACAGTGATCCATAATCGAGACCATGGTAGAGCGGTCCAGCCTGACCGAGCCGGCCAGTGTAGTTTGCTTCTGTCCGGGATTATTCCTCACCAGTGCCAGTATCATAAACAGACCCGGTGATACCTGTGTGTGACTGACTTCACTAAAAGCGCGCTCAGCGAGAATTTGGCCCATGCGCAGCTCTACACCCACCATATCAGGCAGGTTACCGAGGTCGAGGCCAAATTCATCTAATACTTTATTCACTTTCACTGCACTGATGTTATTGTTTGATATCAAACAATTGGATACCCTACTATATCCCCGTAGATGCGGCAACCAGACGTTACCGGCCAGCAGTATTAACCCTGGTGGGTTGGCTATAGGATAGGGTGTTATGAAGCAGGCAAATAAAAACAAACGGCCCATAGACGAATTGACCAATTTTGATGTGTTGGAGAACTTCGAGAAGTTTGACCAGCGCAACGATATCTACTGTCGTTCGCAATGGGACCCCGAGGTAATGTCCGCCAAGGCCACGAGCTTCTTCCAGGGTTACTTCATGCCCGACGCGCACTCACGAAAAAGCGATGGCTTTAGCCAACGGGACTATGCCCTGCGTAATGCTAGCTGGCACGTTACCAATGTACTGCGCGATATTAACCGACAGGAGACTGGCCGCAAGGAGGGTTTTTTCGACCACTTTACGACTCATGACGCAGGCTGGCCGGAGGCCTATGCTTTCGACAGTGTTGAGCAGGCGACCGCAGATATTCGCAAGGTTGCCGGCCTGTGCGGTGCGGATTTGTTTGGCGTGTGCGAGTTTGATGAACGCTGGATGTACAGCGCGATCTTTGATGAGAGCGTGCTCAACAGCAAGCCGTTGGATATACCCCAGGACTTGCCTACTGTCATAGTCGTTGGCGAATCGATGGATGTGGATTTGACCAGGACCGTGCCCTCAGCACTAGCAGGCAGCGCCACTGGACTGGGCTATTCCTATGACGCATTAACCCTTTTAACACTGGCCCAGTACATTCGTAACCTTGGCTATCGTGCCTACGCCACTATGAATGATTCATCGCTGGCGATTCCATTGGCGGTCCAGGCCGGGTTTGGCGAAGTCGGGCGCCACAGTCTGTTGATTACTGAAGAATATGGGCCGCGCTTGCGTCTGGGCCGTATCTTCACCGATTTGCCGCTGGTGCACAGCCAGCCTAAAAAATTCGGGGTGAAAGCCTTCTGCGATATTTGCGATCGCTGTGCCAGCGGTTGTCCGCCCAAGGCCATCCCGTTCAAAGAACCATCGACAACTGTTCACAACCGCTCCAACCTGATCGGTGTATCCAAGTGGACGGTAGATGCGGAAAAGTGTTTCAAATTCTGGGTCAATCAGAATACCGATTGTTCGATCTGTATAAGGGTGTGTCCCTATAACCGTGACTACACTAAATGGTACAACCGCTGGTGGAAAAAACTGGCTGGCACGCCCCTGCGCAAACTGGCGCTATGGCTGGATGATAAAATAAACGACCGCGGTAGACATAAATCTTCCTGGTGGTGGGGGCGAAGCGAGCGTTCATGAACAAGAAACGAGAGATGCCGAGTAAATATTTGATGGTGCTGTTAGCGCTCTACCTGACCTCGTGCGATAGCCCGCAGCAGGCTGTCTCAGATGGCGCGATGATGCCCCCGACCGAGCAAAACGACATCACCTTTATCGTCGCTGGCAAAACCAGCAATCACCGGCAAAGCCACAGTGGGGATGTTTCGGTGCTCAACTTCCATTTCTTCGCAGAGATTTTTTTACAAACTGGCGGCGAGGCGCAAGATTCCAGCCTGGAAACCCCTTTGAGTCAGGGCGTGCGCATACCCTTCGCCGACAGTGGTTACGCCCTGGAGATGCACGGCGGCCGCTATAAATCCGAGCCCGAATTGGAGGCGGCCTACCCCGACGGCGATTACATATTTCGTTATAACTCGCCCAGTATTGGCGCCGTCAGCCAGGTAGTGACTCTGGGTAACCCCAATGCCACCGGCTCAGGTATACCCGAAGCTCCGCGAATCTACCTAAACCAGAATGGCCAATCGGTAGCGCCGGATAATATCGACCCGGAACAGGATTTACTGGTGACCTGGAGTGAATTCAGCGCCGGAGATGCCGACCCCCTGGGTATCGTTGATGATTTACTGTTCGTCATTATGGGTGACTGCGATGGCGTGCGGCGCGCCCACAGTGGCCGTCCATTTGAGAATACCCCTTACCTGACTTTCGCCGACAAGTCCTATGTTATTGACGCCTCGCGACTCCAGCCAGAAAATGTTTACCAGTTATCAGTAGAGCATGCGGTACTGGACACCACCTTGGAACATCACGTGCCGGCCTTTGCTACCTACGCCACTTCCACATTCCTGGATATTCGTACCTCTGGCAAGGCAGAACCCGGCACCGCCTGCAATAGCATTCGCAAGAAGTTTGATGCCGGCCAGGCAGTGTTGTAGTGACAGAGCCTGTGTTACAGCGTGTGTTTTCCAATCTACTGGGGCCGACGGCGGTTATGGCTGCTGGTACGATGGGTGCCGGCGCAGCTGCCTCGCTGATTCTCACAGGCGCCTGGTTTCGCTACGAAATGTTGTGGGTGATTCCGTTGATTTTGCCAATATTCGTGCTGTCGGTGGATTCTGCCTCCCGGGTGGGGCTACTCAATCCGAGCACTGGCATGTTCAGTCAAATCCGCCAGCATATTCATCCGACTGTGGCCTGGCTGATTTTCGCTATCAACGTGCCGGTTCATTTGCTGATTGGAATGGGCCAGATGTCGGTGCTGACTTCAGCCCTGATGTCTCTGCTGGGTTTTTATCCACCCGAGCCCACCGCCACAGCTGACTATGCGGCGAGTTATCATTACTGGGAGATTGGCCTGTCTCTGGCTGCCGGCGGGGCGATTGTCTGGTTGCTGACTTCCGGTGGCTATCAACGCATGCAGCGAGTCATGACCGGGCTTATGATTGTGATGTTTATTGGTTTCTTTATCGTTGCCATGACCGGTTTACAGGAAATTGGCGCCATTGTAGCGGGCCTTGCGCCCTCTATTCCCGAAGACCTCGCGGTACCCGGGCAAGAGGCGATACGCAGCAGTACTGGTTCGATAATTGCCATCGTCGGCAGTGCGCTGGCACCTGCGGCCCTGCTGGGCATTCCCTACATGTGTGCTGAGAATCTGCGCGGCAAACCTGATTTGCCGGCGGAGCTGCGCAAGTCGGTTCTGAACCTGGGCGTGGTTTTTGGTGGTTATTCGGTTTTTGTGATTATAGCTGGTGGCTACGCTTTGTATCCGCTGGATAATCACGCCGCTATTGATACCGTACATGAGGCTGGCAAAGTGCTGGTCAACGCTTTCCCGGAAGGCCTGGGATTTCTAGGACCAATTATTTTCACCGCCGGCTTATTGATCGCCGCATTAACCACTTTCGTGGTGGTCGTGCAGGTCATGTGCTACTTCTGCCTGGACATGCTCGGCCTGGACTGGCGTGATGTCCAAGAAAACAAAAGCTTTCAGCGCCTGCTGGTGCTGTGGATTCTGCTGCCAGCTATATTGGCTCCCTTCTGGAGTTTTCCGGCGCTGCTCAAGGTACTGCTGCTGATGGGTTTTAACGCCATCGTTATTCCACTGGTGTTGGTCATTGTACTTATACTAGTGAACAAACATGCGCTTATGGGCGATTATAAAGCCAGCCTGGGTCGCAACATAGTACTGCTTGCCGGGCTTGTTTTGTCACTGTGGTTAGTCATGGAAAAACTACCTGACTATGTGCAGATGATTACCGGCTAGAGCAGGAAAAAGTCTCGGCAATAGAGGAGTTTCGGATGCACGACAATCCAATATCGATCGCCTTTCAGACCGACAAGCCGCTTGCTCACTACGGCCCACTCGCTGCCGCTGCGGAAGCGGCGGGCTTTGATGGCATCTCGGTGTACAACGACATGCTCTATCAGCCGGCCTGGCTGCCGCTGCTGGAAATTGCACGGCATACCCATCGGGCACAGATAGGTGTTGCGGCAGTGAATCCCTTTACTTGCCATCCGATTAATATTGCCGGCAATATGGCGTTGATAGATGAGGCCAGTAACGGCCGTGCGTACCTGGGACTGGCGCGCGGCGGTTGGTTGGATTACGTCGGTGTTTATCCCACGCGCACCATTCAATCACTGCACGAAGCTTTTATCTGTATTCGTCATCTGTTGAGCGGCGACCCGGCGGCGCTAGAACAGGAAATTTTTCCTTTGGCCGGTGGTGATAGCCTACGCTGGAACATTCAGCGTCCCGACCTACCTTTGCTGCTCGGTTCCTGGGGCTTAAAAACCATCGCCGCTTGCTACTCTCAAGTTGACGAGATCAAGCTGGGGGGCTCGGCCAACCCAGCGGTGGTGCCCCACTATCGCCAGCATCTGCGGGATATGGGTGCCACAGACGATGTCGGGATTGTAATGGGTGCTGTGACAGTGGTGGATGAAGACGGTGCTGCCGCGCGTGACCTGGCACGACGGGAGGTGGCTTTGTACCTGCCGATAGTGGCAGAACTTGATCCCACCTTCGCGATAGACCCAGAGCTGCTGGCGGGTATCAAAGCAGCGGCGGCGGATTACGATTACGAGGCGGCTTGCCGATTTATATCAGACGATATGCTAGCAGCTTTTGTTCTGGCTGGAACTCCCAACGATATTATCGGGCAGACCGAGGCATTATTTGCAGCAGGAGCCAACCGGGTGGAATTTGGTACCCCCCATGGCCTGACGGCAGAGTCAGGTTTACGGTTGCTGAGTGACAAAGTGTTACCAGCCTTTCAAAGCTGAGTGGCAAAGTGCTACCAGCTTTTCAAAACGGGAGTAATTGAAAATGACAACCGAACTGCGCGAAGACGAATTTGAACTGTATGACCTGCAGGTCGTCGTTGAAGCCGTAACTGGCAACTGTACCTGTGCAATGGCGATAGGCGATTCGGTTTTTCTCAGAGGTGGTAAGGTTTCGATGCCCGACGGGGCCGATTTTTGTCTCTACGCGCTGCAGTCAGTTATACCACTGTTGCCGGCGAAGCAGCGCTTGTTGCACCCAGCAGACTGGATGGAAACCGATACCCGTGCCCTGTGCCCAGACCCTGCCTGCGGCTTGACCATGCGAATTGACCGACTGCAGAAGCGGGTATTGAAGCACGATGATGTCAGCCCAATAGGATGGCAGGACTAGGCATGTATGAGGAAACACGACTATTGGCGCACATTTCCTTACTGTTTAGGCCCCGGTGGACTTTTCGTCGCTATGGTGCACCTGGAAGAGCGCTGAGCGCGGCGCCGAACTGATTACCCTGCGCACCACGCTGCGGTTCAGATGACTCTCACCTCGAGCCGTTCGAGACCCGATACTGAGCGGGTTAGTTTACTTGCTTCCGGCCGGGCTGGCGCAGCCCCCTCGTTACATGGATCTCGATGCTGTGTCCTAATGCGCTTGTTCAAGTACACTGTCACCATCATTTACTAAGGGTCAAAAAATGACAAATGATAGCGATGTTATGCCAACACAAGGTAGCAGCGCGTACGCAGACAGGGTGCCCAGACTGCTCAAACTTTCCTATGCAATCGGCGCCTCAGCAGAAACAATCTTTGGCGTAGCCTTTAACGCCTTCAACTTCTTCTTCTACACCAACATCATGGGCATACCCGGCACTCTCGCTGGACTTGCAATAACCATCGCACTTATTTTTGATGCGATAACTGACCCATTAGTAGGCGCAATATCTGACCGTTGGCGATCAAAGCTAGGCAGACGGCATCCTTTTATGTTCGCCGCTCCCCTACCAGTGATGATCTGTTTATTTTTCATCTACTCACCACCGGATTTTCTAGGCGATTCAGGCCTGTTCCTATGGCTTACGGTGCTAACCGTACTAATGCGAACCAGCATTACCCTATTCCATGTGCCGCACCTAGCGCTTGGGGCAGAATTGTCCGCAGACTTTACCGAAAGAACTCGAGTCATGAGCCTTAACACGCTACTAGGCGGGCTCGGCGGGTACGGTACCTATATCATCGCGCTCACATTCTTCTTCAACAAAACCCCCGAGTTCGACAATGGTCTGCTCAACGCCGCCGCTTACCCAAGCCTTGCTATTTCTGCGGCGTTATTAGGAGGTGCGGTGATGCTGGTCTCTACCCTACTGACCCTAAAGGTCGTTCCATTGTTACCGCCGATGCCTGACAGCATCGAGCGGTTCAGCTTTTCGAGCTTTTTTCTGGACGTTAAGTCTGCATTGACCAATCGAAATTACTTAATGTTATTGATTGGCTATTTGCTGCTCAGTGCAACCCTTGGCACAAGGGACACCATTGGCCTGCACATGAACACCTACTACTGGGAATTGGTGCCCAGCCAAATTCGATATTTTGCGCTGGCAGGTTTAGCGGCCACGCTGTTTGGTTATGCGGTGACAGCCCCTCTACACGCCCGTTTCGAGAAAAAGCCCGTCCTCATTGTCGGACTGGTTTGCTTACTCTTTTTCGCCACCGCGCCAGTGCTACTGCGAATTTTAGAGTTATTCCCTGAAAACGATTCCGATATGTTAATGCCGACGCTAATGATCTTTTACCTCTTTACGCTGATCTTTGGAGTAATCCTGCTGATCAGCGCTATGTCAGCGCTGGCGGATATTGCTGACGAGCACGAACTCAATACCCATCGTCGCCAAGAGGGCATTTTCTATGCCGCCAGATCATTTTTCGCCAAAGCATCGTCAGGGCTTGGGCACCTGCTAGCGGGCATTGCGATTGATGTGATTGATTTTCCCGTTGGCGCAGAACCCGGCACTGTGAACCCAGACATTATATTCCGCCTGGGGTTGATCGACGGACCGATTGCCGTCATTCCCGGCATCATCGCCGTCTTTTTTTATTTGAAATATCGCCTAACACGAGCCCGCCATGAAAAAATCCAGGCTGAACTAGCCACGCGAAGAAACCTTCAGGTCAGCCGATGAACCCCCACCAAGCGTGGAAAGAACAATGTCCTAAAAGTCGGAATCCAGAGTCTGTCGTGGCAGCTGAACACGCTGCCAAAGCACTATTAGAGGGACCGGTCGTTGTCAGAAGATTATCAAGGTTGTTAGCGAACGCGGGATACGCGCACAGATTTATTCATGGCTTCTACGAACAACGTGAAACCAAAAAAATCCTTGCGAATCACACCGTTTGACTGGCAGTCTTTTTTGGACAGCCACTTGACATTTTTTTGACGCCAGACCTGACCATTGTCTAAATAAAAAAACAATCGTTTGGCAGATGAGCTCGACTCGCAGCTTGTGATAACAACGGAATGCTCCACATTCGGTTCAGCTTCTTTCTGTATCGCTAGCCCAATTTCATCGGATATAGGCGGCGGCGATTGGTTGTCGGCTTCAGTCTCGTGGTTTTTCAACTCCAGAAGCTGGTCAAAACAGACTAGTCGTTGCTCGTTAGATTCAATTTCACCACAGGCTCTTAGTGAGGATTTAAGGCTTTTAGCGGCTAAGGGTGGCAACACCGCAAACAATATAACGGCTGTAATAATCTGTTTGTAAGACATGTCACTTTCCTGAATACGTGATTGAGGCAGTTTACTTAATTATTCAGTTTGATTCCCGTGAGATTAGAATGTGTGAGAGTAAAATGTTTGAAAGTCTATACTTTGAACTGATCCTCTTGATGATTCCTATCGCTTAATTTCGTCAGGTGGATTTACCCCCTCTATCAACAACTTTTTGCAACCATTGTGACGTAGCTCACAAAACCATGTCTTTTATACTGGCTGCATTGCAGTTAAGTATTCCTATATCAATTTCTTTCCAAGTCGCAGACCAGAAATAATTAGAAACCAACAAGAAAGATTATTAAGTGAGAGCTATTTGGATGAGTTCGCAATCCCGGCCGGCGAAATCCGACTTTCGCACGTGAAGCCAATACTGCTTTTTCGGCACAGGCAGCACTTATCCCACCACTTTTGGCCATGCGGGGCTTCTTTGGTAGCGGGACCAGTCTTGGATCATGACATCACTCTGACAGACACCATTGAACCTGCGTAGCCCGACTGCTTAACAACACAACCTGCCATGGATGTTAGGCAACAACTGGCATTTCCTGCACACAAAATGCCGGATTACGCTTAGATAGAGCCTGTCTCCTTTTCAACTTCGTTTAGTTGCTCGCCGAATACAGACGGGGCCAGGGCCCGGTTTTCAAAGCAGCAAGTGCCCACCGTCCAGCACCAGGTGCTGGCCAGTCACAATGGAATGTCCTTCGATAAATCCGAGGATGGATTCCGCGACGGACTCCGGAGTACAGGTTTTTTGCAAGGGCGTTTTAGCTTCAAGAAATGACTTGGAGGCTTCATAAGTTTCCCTACCCATACCCTCGGCGAGCCATTCCCCTTCGATGAAACCCGGACACACAGCATTCACCCGAACCTCAGGGCCAAGCACTCTTGCAAGAGACTGTGTCATGGTGATCAGCGCACCTTTTGACGCAGCGTACGCTATTGAGCTGCCCACGCCCTTTACACCGGCAATAGATGCCACGTTAACGACTGAGGCATCACCGGATGCTTTTAGTGCATTCCTCGCAGCTCGCACCATCTGGAACGGACCTATCACGTTAACCCCATAAATGCTCTGGAAATCCGAGCCATCCAGGCCATCCATGTCAGTATGCTGGACAAATTTAGTTGTGCCTGCGTTGTTGACCAACGCGTCCAGGCGACCCCACTTTTTTATTGCCTCGGCAACCATGCGCCGACAATCATCGTCATCGGATACATCTGCCTGACATAGGAGTGTATCGCCACCCAGAGATTCACACTCTTCTGCCACAACCCGGGCTGCGTTAACACTTTTTGAATAATTGATGACCACTCGACCGCCTCTTTCAGCTAGCATTCGTGCCGTTGCTGCGCCTACGCCCGAGGAAGACCCGGTAACGATGGAAACACTACTTTCCAAATCCATTTTCGTTCAATACCTCTCAATACAGTTAAGACGAATTTAATATCGTCAAATCATTCATAAAACACAAGCCCGCAAGATTTTTTGTTCCTGGTCACGGGCTTGACGCCAGAATTTGTGAATGCCAGCTGTTAGCTCTGATTCTGGTCACATTCCGTTACATTAGTGCACATTGGCTCCAATCCCCGTTTACAAGACACCCTTACAATCTCTTCCCATAAACCAAACAGGTTAACGGGTGAACAACATGTACAAGACTATTCTGGCTTTCTTACTCATCGCACTGACTACAGGTTGCTCTACTTACAGCGGCACACAGTCTACTGCTGAAATGGAATTCTGCTGGGAAAGAGGCATGAACTTCCAGTGGATTGAAGAGTTTGACGCGGGTTGT
>Ga0208948_1001010_pt1 | contig 12154 bp, 13 predicted proteins | sample AOAMet11_17_M020_2_FD_188228 | JGI IMG/M metagenome (GOLD analysis project Ga0208948, IMG submission 188228) | Ammonia-oxidizing marine microbial communities from Monterey Bay, California, USA - CAN11_17_M020 (SPAdes) | ecosystem: Environmental > Aquatic > Marine > Intertidal zone | place...
GAGGGGCTGGTCTAGTTTGATATAAGTGTCGATTTCGTGACTCGATAATGTCCTGAAGCGGCACTCATAGTCTTCCACAGCACTAAAGGTTTGCCCGTCACTAGCAATCAGCGCCAGAGAGGTGCTGAATGTGACCCAGCGACCACTGAAAGCACTGAGTTGAAGCGCGGCCTGCTCAGCGGTTCCTGGCTTGCCGTAAAATCTGTGCTCAATATGGCACACCTGGTCGGAACCGATACAGATCCAGTTTGCTTCATTTTGCAATTGATCTGCTACTGACTGGGCTTTTGAGGCACCTAGTCGCAATGCCAGCGAGCCGGCGTTCTCGCCCGGGTTCGGGCGTTCATCGGTGTCGGGTGGCATCTGGGTGAATGTGACACCCAGGCTGGCCAGAAGCTTTTTTCGGTAGGGGGAAGTGGACCCCAGTATCAGGCGTGGAATGATCATATCCTGCTCGAGTTCTGTCATTGAAAAAGCTATTTTAGAAAGCTAGCCTGAAGGCGGAGTACCGCTGATGCTTCTTCCACCAGATCATCCATAATGACTTGCACACTCTTTACCTCGTCAAAATAGCCGATACTTTGTCCTGCCCCTGAGTGAATCAGGGGTTCAATGTCATGTTCTTCAATGGCCCCCAGTAAATCGCCGACCAGTACATCCTGATACGGCATCTTCAATGGTTTGGGAGCTTCTTCAGACTCCCATTCCTGACTCCAACCCGATCTAACTTGCCTAAATGTTTTACCAGACTCCGATCGGGTAATAACAGTATCCCCACTTCCTGCAGCTTTAAGTTTTTCTGTATTAACAGGATGCATATGCCCCTGATGTTCTTCTGATAGCAGCCACGCGGTCCCCATCCAAACTCCCGCTGCGCCCATAGCAAGGCCCGCTGCCACGTGTCTACCGGTTGCTACGCCACCTGCGACTAATACCGGAACATCTCCTGCGGCGTCAACAATCTGCGGCACCAGAGAATAGGTGCCGATGGGGCCCGTGTGGGCACCAGCGTCATAACCCTGTGCGACCAGCATATCAACACCTGCTGCCACAGCTCGTTGAACGTGGTGCGGACTTCCGATCAACGCGAGTGTTGTTTTTCCGAGTGCTTTCGCTCGCCTTAGCACCTCTGGCGGCGCGCCAATACCGCAAGCAAACATATTGACCGAAGATTCCAGCACCGCTTGAATCTGCGCCTCCTCAATCTCTGAAGAGCGAATAAAGCGGGTACGCATGCCTGGACCTGAGGCAGGAGGAACCTGATACTTTTCGATCAGACCAGAGACGAAGTTTTTATGTTCCTCTGATATTTCGGCTTCGATTGCTTCTCTGGAATTGTGTTCTGGCATTCCCGGCGGCAACACAAGATCAACACCAAAAGGCTTGTCGCCGACCAGGGATCGGATCATAGCCAGTTCTTCCCTTATCTCGTCTGGGAAACGCCTGGTAGCGCCATAGACACCATAGCCTCCGGCATTGGTGATCGCCGCGACCGTTGCAATGTCGTGGGCAAATCCAAAGATTGGATAGTCGATGCCCAGTTGCTGACACAGGGGCGTCCATACTTTTTCCATGCGCTGAACTCCAGTGGGTTAGGCCGCCAATACTAACAGTGATTGAGGGGCCAGGGTCCATTCAGGAATACTGAACCCCAGGATAAGTCTATGCGGTGCCAGCGCAATTGCCGTTGCCCACTCGTCCAACAGAGGGTGCTGTCTTCACGGAGCTACTTGTTCTGTTTGTTCTGCGCCAATCCACGGGCAATGAGTCGAGCGTTGAACGTTGTACGCCAGTGGGGCAGCGCGGTCCTGATCAACCTGGCAGGAGTGGCCTCTAAGCCCTAAGGGCGCTACGAGCATCATCAATTACCACAGACGTCACCTTGGCTCTGTAGAATCAATGGCTTATGAGCTTTTTATCGTGTCAGATAAAGAAAAGTCGATTCTAAAAAACCTCAATTAAAATGCATACTTGCACCACATTCGGCATTGTAATGCGAAAAACGTGAGGGTAAGATGCGCGCGTTATGTCGACAGGGCCCATCCCAGAGCGGGTTGACCATCGTAAGCTGGCTAATCAGGCAGGGCTTATTGAGGGTACGCTACCCATCCAGTGTTTTCACCGGTTCGGTGAAATGCTTGTTGTCCGTGAAGGTGATGTCTACCTTCGGCTCGAGTTCAGTGGGGGTGATTTCGGCAGTACCAGAGTGAATGGATCGGCGGCCACAGAGGTCTGTCTGGTATGTCAGAATTGCATGAAGCAGTTCAGGCGACAAGTCAGTTGCGATATTGCATTGCAAGTCGTATCTGACGAATCCAAACTGGAACGTTTGTCTGAAGGCGACGATGCAGTCGTTGCGCCAGACAAGATAATATCGATTGCAGAACTGGTTGAAGATGAATTGATATTGGCTATGCCGATGATTTCACGGCACGAAGAGGGCCAATGTCTTGAAACGGATTATGAGCAGCAAGGAATAGTCCTGCAGGAAGTACAAGAAACACAAGAAACACAAACCACGTATCGACCTTTCGCTGATTTGGCGAAAACGATGAATAAACAGAATACATAACAGAACATATAATAGGTAGAGAACTGACATGGCTGTTCAAAAAAGTAAAGTTACCCGATCCCGCAGAGGGCAACGCAGATCTCATGATTCTCTGACTGCATCAACTCTGTCTGAAGATTCAACAACTGGGGAAACGCATCGTCGTCATCATGTGACTGAGGATGGTTTCTATCGCGGCAAAAAAGTCGTACACAATAACGACGATTAGGCCGATTGGCACCGTTAATGATTGGCATGGTGCCTATATCCTATGACTAAATTAGCTTTTGTTTTCCCGGGCCAGGGCTCCCAGAGTGTTGGTATGCTGGAGGATGCGCGTGAAGTATGTGCAGAGCTGTTTGCTGAGGCATCTTCAGTTCTTGGATACGACTTATGGGATCTGGTTGAAAATGGTCCTGAAGACCAGTTAAACCAAACCGAGTATACCCAACCCGCATTATTGACCGCTTCAATTGCGTTATTTCGCCTTGCGCAGGCTCGTGGACTACCATCGCCCGATGTTGTGGCTGGCCACAGTCTTGGAGAATACTCAGCGCTGGTTGCGGCTGATGTGCTGCAATTTTCAGACGCGGTAATGCTGGTCCAGAAGAGAGGCCAGTTTATGCAAACCGCAGTTCCCCTGGGCGAAGGCGGTATGGCAGCGGTGCTTGGGCTTGATGATGATCAGGTCAGGGACGTTTGCACTGCAGCAGCCCAGGGAGAGGTCGTTCAGGCTGTCAATTATAATTCCCCGGGCCAGGTTGTAATAGCAGGAAACAATGCCGCCATCGAGCGGGCTATTGAGGGTTGCAAGGAAGCCGGGGCGCGACGCGCAATAGCACTGTCAGCCAGCGCACCCTTTCATAGTGAATTGATGAAACCCGCGGCTGAAGAGCTGGCGAATGTATTGAACGAAGTCAACTTCGCGAAACCCACGACAATTGTTGTCCAGAATATCGATGCGGCAGCGCATGATGACCCTGAAGAGATCAGGACAAACCTGGTCAAACAAATGTATGGTGCGGTCCTATGGACCGACTCCGTTCTAGTAATGAAGCAGATGGGTGTAGCAACACTGGTTGAATGTGGACCAGGTAAAGTGCTGACGGGCCTGGGCAAGCGGATTGACAAATCGATCACTGGTTTGAGTATGAATTCTGCGGCCGCCATACCATTGGTGTCAGAGGCGCTCGTTAATGAGTGAGCAGAAAGTTGCACTAGTCACCGGAGCCAGCAGGGGAATTGGCAAAGCGATTGCTGCCCGTCTGGCTGAAGATGGTTTCTTTGTGTTGGGTACAGCGACCACAGACGGTGGTGCCAGATCAATTAGCGAGGCTCTTCATGGCAATGGCGTAGGCTATGTCCTGAACCTTATGGATCCAGACTCTATTGACCAACTGTTTCAAACAATAAAGGAAGCGCATGACGCCCCTTTGGTCCTGGTGAACAATGCTGGAATCACCAGGGATAACCTTGCACTTCGAATGAAAGATAGTGAGTGGGACGACGTTATTGGCACTAATTTGTCAGCGTTGTTCAAGGTAACCAAACACTGTCTCAGAGGTATGACTAAAGCGCGATGGGGAAGGGTTATTAACCTGACATCTGTTGTTGGCGCTATGGGCAATCCGGGACAGAGTAATTATGCTGCTGCCAAGGCCGGTATAGTTGGCTATAGCAAGTCTCTGGCTGCAGAGTTGGGTTCTCGTGGAATCACCGTGAATTGTATTGCGCCAGGCCTTATTGGCACAGATATGACAGAAGAACTAAGCGATGATCAGCGAAATACAATGCTTGAGCGCATTCCGCTCGGCAGGCTCGGCGAGGTAGCTGAAGTAGCAGCTCTGGCGGGTTTCCTGGCAGGGGAGCCAGCGGGCTATATCACCGGGGAGACGGTCAATATTAACGGCGGCATGTATATGAGCTAGCCGAAAGCTTTATTCACGACCCCTGTTATGGGGTAGCCGGGTAAATAACTTGAAGAACTATCTGGCATTTTATTAAACTAGCGCAGCTTGACTGCCACTATGTAGGAGTAATTCTAGACATGAGCACCATCGTAGAGCGAGTGACCAAACTGGTATGTGAACAACTTGGTGTAAAGGAAGAAGAGGTAACTTCGGAAGCTTCTTTTGTTGAAGACCTGGGTGCGGACTCCCTCGACACAGTCGAGCTAGTTATGGCGCTAGAAGAAGAATTCGAGACTGAAATTCCTGACGAAGAAGCTGAAAAGATTACGACAGTCAAGGAAGCCATCGATTATATCGAAGCACACAAGTAGTTATCGAAGTTCTAAACGAAGCCGCGATCATCATAGGTGATCGCGGCTTTTTAGATTATTCCAATACTGTTTCGTTATTTGATCTAATTAGAGGGAACCCTCGTGTCTAAACGAAGAATCGTTGTGACCGGCATGGGCATGCTTACGCCACTGGGTGCTGATCTTGAATCTTCCTGGCAAGGGCTGACCGCCGGAAAGAGTGGCATAGCGCCAATTCAAAGTTTTGATACCACCGATTACTCGGTTCGTTTTGGTGGTCATGTACCCGAATTCGATATTTCTGATTACCTGCCACCAAAAGAAGCCCGCCGGATGGATGGTTTTATGCAGTTTGGCCTGGTCGCAGGTATTCAGGCTATGCGAGATTCAGGTTTGGAAGTCACCGACGAAAATAGAGACAGAATCGGGGTCGCGGTCGGTTCGGGCATCGGCGGCATTGTCACCATTGAGACTTGTCACGATGTGGTTAACAACCGCGGACCCGCTAAGGTGTCTCCATTTTTTGTACCCTCCTGCATTATCAATATGATCGCAGGTCACTTATCAATTATGTACGGCCTGCAGGGGCCAAATATAGCAATCACTACAGCCTGTACGACAGGCACCCATAATATTGGTTTCGGTGCTCGACTCATCGCCTCGGGTGACGCTGACGCGATGGTGGTTGGTGGAGCGGAGAAATCAACGTCACCCACTACTATGGCTGGATTTGCCGCCATGCGAGCCTTGTCGACACGTAATGATGAACCTGAGCGTGCCAGTCGTCCCTGGGACAGGGACAGGGATGGGTTTGTATTAAGTGATGCTTCTGCTGTGCTGGTGCTGGAAGAATACGAACACGCAAAAGCTCGAGGAGCCAGAATCTATTGTGAACTGGCAGGTTTTGGCATGAGCGCGGATGCCTCGCATATAACCTCTCCATCTGAAAATGGGCAGGGTGCAGCTCGATCTATGCAAAATGCGCTGAACGACGCTGAAATACCTGCCAGCGAGATTGGTTATATTAACGCTCATGGCACATCGACTGTGCTGGGTGATATTGCAGAAACAATGGCGATCAAGACGGTAATGGGTAGCGATGCCAAAAAAGTTGCAGTCAGCTCAACCAAATCCATGCTTGGCCATGCGCTTGGGGCGGCGGGTTCGGTCGAGTCCGTTATCTGCGTCCTTGCGCTTCGCGACCAGGTCGCGCCCCCAACCATTAATCTGGATAATCGGGATGAAGCGTGTGATCTTGATTACGTGCCGCACCGTGCTAAGGAGACTCCTATCAGAGCGGCCCTATCGAATTCATTTGGGTTTGGCGGTACCAACGGAACCCTGATATTTAAGCAACTGGATTAAAACACGGCAATGGCCGCCAATTTATTCAAGCTAGTATTGACCACTGCGCTGTCGCTGCTTCTCCTGTCCACCCTGACTGCGGTATATCTCCTTGATCAGCTTTCATTACCCGTTTCCAAGGACAGTGTCTTCGTCATCGAACCCGGTAGTAGCCTGTCTACTATTACAAAGCGCCTGACGAGAGAAGACCTGCTACCGGTCAACAATATTGCCTTTAAGGCTTACGCTATACTCACTCGTGATACGGGTTCAATCCAGGCTGGCCAGTACCAACTGAAAGCAGGAATGCCAAGTCAGGATGTCCTGGCCCTTTTTCGCTCAGGCAAAGTGATCCAGCACCGCATTACTTTTCCCGAGGGGTTGCGCGTGCAGGAGTGGCTGGAAAGACTTCAGCAAGCTCCTTACCTAGAGTCGAAAACGACTGGAATGACCAGAGAGGACCTTCGCCAATTCCTGGGGTTGGCAACAGAACTGGAGGGGTCCCTATTTCCGGATACTTACCAATACACCCTGGGTGACTCCGATCTGGATATTCTCGAATTAGCCGTTCGCAAAATGAAGGAAGTCCTGGGAGAGGAATGGAGCGGGCGAGCGATGACCGTGATTTCAACGCCCTTTGATGCGTTGGTCCTTGCATCTATGATAGAAAAAGAGACAGGATATGGTCCTGACCGGGAGAAGATCGCTTCAGTGTTTCATAACCGACTAAACACAGGCATGAAACTGCAATCAGATCCAACGGTCATCTTTGGCCTGGGCGCCGATTTCGATGGGGATCTTAAAAGATCTCACCTTAAGTCGGATACACCCTACAACACCTACACAAGAACAGGTTTACCCCCGGGGCCGATTTGTTCCCCAGGACGCGCGTCAATCAACGCTGCACTTGGTGGCTCAAGTCATCCATACTTCTATTTTGTCGCGAAGGGTGATGGAAGAAGCCAGTTTTCAATCACCCTCGAAGAACACAATAGGGCCGTCAATCGGTACCAAAAAAAGCGGAAACAATGACCAAAGGAAAGTTCATTACACTTGAGGGCGTTGAAGGTGTTGGGAAATCGACCAACCTGGAGCTAATCTCAGCGCTGGTAAAATCAGGCGGACACGATGTGCTTGTCACCCGGGAACCGGGAGGCACAACCCTCGGAGAAAGGGTCAGGGAAATCCTGCTTGATAAAGATGAACACGGGATGACGCCAATGGCTGAATTACTTCTAATGTTTGCCGCAAGGGCACAGCATGTTGAAGAAGTGATAAAACCAGCGTTGGCTCGAGGTACCTGGGTTGTTTCAGACCGGTTTACGGATTCCTCTTATGCCTATCAGGGCGGAGGAAGGCAACTGGGTAGCAACAGGGTGGCAGAGCTTGAACATCAAGTGCTCGGAGGCTTCAAGCCAGACCTCGTCGTTATTCTTGATCTCGATGTGCAGGCTGGCCTGGAAAGGGCAAGTAAGGTATCTGAAGCGGACAGGTTTGAGTCAGAGGAGAGGGCGTTTTTCGAGCGGGTAAGAGCGGCGTTTATCGGTCGTTCCACTAAGGCGGGATATCAACTGGTCGATGCTGGCCGTCCCCTTGCCGATGTTCAGGCAGACATTACCATCATCATAAAAAAACTGTTCGAATGATATCCGTGCTGCCCTGGCAGGCTTCGTCATGGCAGCGGGTCCGTGCCCTGATAACCGATGGGAAGATGCCCCATGGAATCCTGCTCGCTGGGCCATCTGAATCAGGTAAGGGTAACTTTGCGGCTGGTTTAGGGAAGTACTTACTATGTCGCGGGCAAGAAAAACCATGCGGTGAATGTCGCCAATGTAACCTAGTTGCGGCGGGGACGCATCCCGATCTCCTTACAGTAACTCTTGAAGACGCAAAGCAGATTCGTATTGAGCAAATTAGAGAGCTTATTCACTGGGCAACACAGTCTTCGCAACAGGGTGGGTATAAGGTTTGTACCATCGATCCTGCGGATAAGCTAAATACCCAGTCTGCAAATGCGCTCTTAAAAGTTCTGGAAGAACCGCCACCGAATACGCTGATATGTCTAGTGTCAGATCAACCTACGCGCTTATTGCCAACCTTGCGAAGTCGCTGTCAGCGAATTGACCTGGGTTCACCTTCGCAACAGGAAGCGGTTGTATGGTTGCAGGGTCAAATGGACCCCTCCGCAGATGTTGAATTGCTATTAGGTATCGCCGGCGGTATGCCGCTCCGGGTGCTGAACTCAATTGACGAGGATTACCTAAAGCTGAGGCAGGAACTGGCTTCACATTTGGTCCCATTATCTGAGGGGGTCAGGTCTCCGATGGAGGTGGCTGCCTTGATGGCCAAAGAAGAGGTTGGGCGTGTTCTTGAGCTGCTCTATCAACTTGTTTCAGACTCGATCACATTCACGTTGTCTGGTGGCAAGGTGGTTAGAAACAGAGATTTAAGCGAAGTCATAGAGCTATATAGCTCTATGACACCAGTTTCGGAAAGATATGCATTATTGGATCACATCAGCGAGGCCCGGGGCCAACTTAATGGAACTTCCAATCCAAATGGACAGATGCTGCTGGAAGGGGTGTTTGTCAAAGTTGGTTAATTTGTGGCGAGCCATTATTTCGTTATGGTGAACCGTGGTTATCATTCGCGGCTTGAAGATTAGAAACCCATAGTGCATGATCTTAGACATCATATTCAGGTAAGTAGCCATGGCGAAGCTAGCCCGGGGCGGCGGCAAGAAAACCATGATCGCCCTGACCATCAGGGACAAGGTCGTGCTACATAATTACTACATGCCATTTATCAAAAATGGAGGCATGTTCATTGCGAACCGAACCGAATACGATCTTGAGGACGATGTCTTTATCCTGCTAAGCCTGATGGACGAAGCCGAGAAAATCCCGGTAGCTGGTAAAGTCGTTTGGATAGCCCGGAGCGGCGTCAAGAGTCCACACATCCCGGGTGTCGGAATTCAGTTCAGCGACCCTGATAATATTGCGAAAGATAAGATCGAAACCTATCTGGCGGGCAGTCTCAACTCCGTGAACGCAACAGCTACCATGTAAAGGGCTGCACATCGGTATTTGCGAAACCGCTTAACCTAAAAAATAGCGCTATTCAGTTACCGAATCATTCCTGTAGGTGAACCAGGTCGTTTCTACTTGATGGTGAATTCTTGCAAGATCCAGCTGAACCTCATCAATAAACCAATGTAATTCACCGCTGGAGAATAGGTCGATCACATTTGAGTTTTTGATTCTTCTTTGTGCAAGATTTGTTGCTCGTTGTGGTTCGTCCGACAGCGGTAACTGCTCACAACATTCGGATACCTCGTCCAAACAAAAGTCTACAGACCTCGGGAAGTGTTCGTCCCGCAACAGGAAGTCTGCAACATCCTCTCCATTCACGTGATCATCAACGTGCTGTCGATACATCTGGTAACCGGAGACTGACATTAGAAGGCTGGTCCAAAGTAGCAGTTCATAATCTGCAAGCTCGGTATGCTTTGGGTCATTTAGATTGTAGCAACCGATATCGAGTATGCGCGTGGTCATATCTGCGCGTTCAAGCTTTCGACCCAATTTCATAAAGTTAAATGCCTGGGTTACGCTCATGCAACCTGTCAAATACCCGGTGAACTCATGACAGCGGCCTATGACTTCGCCGAGAAAAGCATCGCGTCCTTCGCGTTTGAGCGGTGTTTTTAGGTTGTTTTCCACAAAGTGGTGGAGTTTATTGATTTTTTCCCACGCTTCCCTGGGCATGATTTCACGGCTTGTCCGAGCATTTTCCCTGGCATTCTTTAGTGCGGTTCGGATAGACGAGGTCTCACCCCCGGTCAGAAACTTAACGACGTTCTGTTCATTCTCCAGTTGATAAGTTTCATGGAAGCTATCCTTGTCACCGGTAATGTCGATCAGGCTTCCCCAGACATGCTTTGAGTTAGGCAGGTCCAGCGCGAGATTCGTATTGACTCGTAACAGCAGCGCGGTACTTTCCACGCGTTCCATATATCGGCCTATCCAAAACATTCTTTCCGCAACACGAGACAACATTAGCGAGTTCTCCCTGGCTGGTCGATTATCCAGGTGTCCTTACTACCACCGCCCTGCGAGGAATTCACAATCAGCGATCCTTTCACCAATGCTACCCGAGTTAGCCCGCCGGCAGTCACAAAGCTCCGGTCGCTCTGCAGGATAAAAGGCCTGAGGTCTACGTGCCGCGGCTCGATCAAGTTGCCCGACAGTGTCGGCACGGTAGAGAGATTAATAATAGGCTGCGCGATAAAGTTGCGCGGGTTTGATTTGATCTGTCGGCGCATTTCTGACGTTCGGCGTTTAGTCTCGGTTGGGCCAATGTACATACCATATCCGCCAGATTCATCAGCAGGCTTAACCACAAGGTTTTCTATGTTTTCCAGTACGTGTTTCATTTGTTGCTTGTCAGAACACATGTAACTGGGCACGTTAGGCAGGATGGGATCTTCGTCGAGGTAGTACTTTATCATTGCGGGCACATAGGTATAGACCACTTTGTCATCCGCGACACCTGCCCCTGGAGCGTTGGCAAGGGCAACGTTACCTTTTCTCCAGGCGCGCATCAGCCCTTTTACGCCAAGTATTGAGTCTTTGTTGAAGACTTCCGGGTCCAGAAATAAGTCGTCAACTCGACGGTAGATGACATCGACGCGGCTAAGTCCTTCAACTGTTTTCATATAAACGCAATCGTCGTCGCCAACCACCAGGTCCCGGCCTTCCACCAGTTCAGCCCCCATGCGCTGGGCAAGGAAGGAATGCTCGAAATAGGCTGAGTTGAAGATACCCGGGGTTAGCACCACTACCTCTGGCAGATCTTTGGGCCGCGGCGAAATAGAGCTCAAGGTATCCAATAACTGGGCCGGGTAGTTGTCCATCGGCAGAATCGAATATTTTTCAAACAGCTCTGGAAGAACCTTTTTGGAGATATTTCTGTTTTCCAGCATGTAGGAAACGCCCGAAGGAACTCGGAGGTTGTCTTCAAGCACATAAACCGTGCCATCGCTGTCCCTGATGATGTCCGAGCCACAAACATGAGCCCAGACACCGTGTGCCGGCTTCATTCCTTCACAGATTTCGCGGTAGTTTTTTGAGGTTTTGAGAAGTTCCTCAGGTACCACTTTATTTTTCAGGATCATGCGGTCGTTATAGATGTCGTCGATAAAGGCATTAAGTGCACGAAGGCGCTGAACGAGGCCCTTTTCTATGTAATCCCATTCTTTCCGCATGATCGTTCTTGGGATGATATCGAATGGCCATTCCCGATCAATATTCTGGCCTTCAGAGTAGACGGTGAAACTGATACCAAGAGACCTGATGGTAAGCTCGGCGTCGTGGCGGAGGGCGTTTAGTTCAGCCGGCGATTTCGACTTGAGAAATTTACTAAGTTCGCCCAGACCTGAACGAGCCTTGCCCGACGAGAACAGTTCATCATAGGTTTTATTGTTGCCATAGCCGCGTATCTGCATCAGGTATGTGTGCGCATTACTTGAATTCTTCTTCCATGATTCTGTAGTGAGTTTCGATCATTCCCAGTTTTTTGTAAGTCTGTTGTGCCGTTGTGTTGTCTTTTTCGACATACAGTCTGATGCCACACACGTCAGGCTTAGAGGAAGCAAGGCTCTTTACGTGTGAGTACATTGCCGTGAATACACCCATCGCACGATGTGAAGGTGCGACGAATACACTCTGAATCCACCAGAATAAGCTATTGCGCCAGTCGCTCCACTCGTATGTGATCGCGAGGCATCCGACGACTTCTTCCTGATCCAGCGCAACCAGGTAGAACCCAAGGGTGCTATCCCGAAGTATTGCTTCAACACCAGGGTGGATTTTATCCCAGGGTAATTTCTTGCCTTCGGTCTCAATCGCCATCGCCTGATTGAACTCGGCAATCACTTTAGTGTGCTGCGGGCTTGCTTGAACTACTTGTATATCCATAGAGTGCATTATAGACAGATC
>Ga0208948_1001012_pt1 | contig 12147 bp, 7 predicted proteins | sample AOAMet11_17_M020_2_FD_188228 | JGI IMG/M metagenome (GOLD analysis project Ga0208948, IMG submission 188228) | Ammonia-oxidizing marine microbial communities from Monterey Bay, California, USA - CAN11_17_M020 (SPAdes) | ecosystem: Environmental > Aquatic > Marine > Intertidal zone | place...
CAAAACATTGTATTAAATCCTCGCACAATCTTAACTTCCAATGATCATCAGCATTAGTCATCAATCACCGCGCTTGGAAACTAGTGGTTTATACGTCCCCGCTTCTGCTCGCGCAGTATAGATTCTCAGCACACTTCAAAGACGTGCTAATTCCGAACTTCGAGACCTTCTAATTTACCATTACGCCATTTCTTCATTAGTTTGAAGAACTCAATGGGACCGCCACCATAGAAATTGTTTTGAGGCGCAACGTTCACATGACCTTCGTTGTTGTAATAACCAGGCGTACAGGCGCTCTGAAAATCTGCAGTTAAACACGCCTTATCAACAATTGTTTGCACCCACGCAGCTTCAGCTTCAGCGCTGGCTTCAATCCTTGTTGCGCCACGCTTCTTCGCTTCGCTTAATATATGCGCTAGATGAATACCATTTTCATCTAACGAAAACGTATAAGTTGCAGTGAACGCAGATTGCGCTGGTCCAAAAAAGAAACAGTTAGGGAAACCCTTGGCATGCATACCATGGAAAGTCGACAGACCGTTGGTCCATTTCTCTGAAACGGTTAAACCATCCACACCGGATATGCCATAACCAGCACGCCTAGAATAGTCAGTGCCTACCTCGAAGCCAGTAGCAAATATAATGCAATCGACCTCATATTCTTTGCCACCAAACACAACGCCGTTCTCCGTGAATTCGTCGATTCCCTGGCCATCGGTATCCACTAGATGCACGTTTGGTAAATTGTAAGCCTTCAAATATTCATCATGAAAACAAGGTCGCTTACAAAACTGACGGTAGTAAGGCTTGAGAGACTCCGCTGTTGCTTTATCTTGAACCATCTCATCTGCACGCGCTCGTACCCTTTCCATATTGGCCATATCAGCAAGCTCAATTTTGCGCTCAATATCCATGTGTTTCATGGCTTTGTTCATCAGGTATTGCTTTGGTCCGAGCTGATACATGTTTTTATCGAACGCCCCGCCGAGCGCCCAGCCTGCAATTTTTAACTTTGATGGGGCTTCATCTCGAAGCTGCCCAAACAAACGCCGAAATGCTTCGGTCCAACCGTCGCTGACCAGATCCTCTTTTACTGGCGCACCTGTCATTAAAGATTCGAAGTTAGTTCGTCGTTCATTTTGCCAACCACTTTTTTGCGTGCCTAACCAATCTGGATCAGTGGGTTGGTTATTACGTACACTAATGGAGGATGGGGTTCTCTGGAACACGAAGAGTTCTTTGGCACCTGCGCCTAAATGGGGGACACACTGAACAGCAGTTGCACCTGTACCTATGATCGCGATGCGTTTATCAGCCAACTTATCTAGACCGCCATGAGAGTTACCACCGGTATAGTCATAATCCCATCGACTGGTGTGAAAAGTGTGGCCCTTGTAATCACCAATGCCTTTTATTGCTGGTAGCTTCGGTCGGTTTAATGGACCGTTCGAGTGAACAACATATCGTGCTTTTAAATTATCTTGACGATTCGTCGTGACTGTCCAACGGCGTGTTGTTTCGTCCCATTCTGTAGAAACAACTTCTGTCTGCATCAAAGCTAGATCATTCAAACCAAACTTCTCTGCGAGCACTTGGCAATAGGCTAATGTCTCAGGCGCATCTGTGTATTTTTGGCGGGGTACAAAACCAGTTTCTTCGAGCATCGGTAAGTAGACATAGGACTCAATATCGCAAGAGGCACCTGGGTATCGATTCCAATACCAGGTACCGCCAAAACCGCCGCCTTTCTCTATGATTTTTATATCTGTGATGCCTTGTTCAATCAATCTCGCTGCCGCTAGCATGCCGCCAAAGCCACCGCCAATGACCAGCACTTCGAGCTCTTCTGTGAGCGCATCACGATCAAAGCCCTTCTCAACATACGGGTCGTCGACATAGTGTGAGAAGTCACCTTTCACTTCGAGGTATTGATCATTGCCATCATCGCGAACGCGCTTATCTCGTTCTGCGCGGTACTTGTCTCGCAACACGTCGGCATCAAAATCATAGGCGTTGCTGGTATCTGTTACTGACACTTGCTTCTCTCCTCTTCTAAATCTTTCTAAAGTCAAAATCGCCTTACCGAGACAATGCTCAGAACCGACTAATTAGTCAACCCTGCCCTTTATCACAACAATCTTATTAGGGTCGCTAAGACAGGGTCGCTAAGACAGGGTCGCTTGACAGGGTCGCTCAGACAGGGTCGCTCAGACAGAGACGCTAAACCCGATCGATTTCGGAGCTGTCCTAATGTCCAAATTTCAATGGTTTTAATTCGCTATGAATACGAAGCAATCTTTTAGCCAACAAGAAGTAAAAGTTTTCGACAGATAATCGCGCAAAAATCTCCTCAGTTGTCATAATTATTAGGCCAATACTGGTTTTGCATAAGGAGATTAGAAAGATGAAAAATATTATCGTAGGCTTAGTTTCAATATTGTTGTCAATCAGCGCTTTTGGAAACCCCCTGGCCCTTGAGAAGCGTCAAGCTGACACCGCCATGGATATTACGTCACTGATTTTAGGAGATGATGAGTCTGTTATTAGCGCTGAGGGCGATATGGGCGAATATGGCCGTGTTTATGCTACTTACCGTTTACGTTACGACGGTGAGGGAAGACGAAGCGGCACTGTTTATGGCTCCGGTCGAGGTGCCACAGGCGATGAGATTGTTGGCGGTAACTTTTCAGGTCGTTGGGAAGTGGTTGATGGCACAGTGACCATGCGCAACGTGGTTGCCATTAGTGACGGTACGATGAACCTAGACATCATAACGTTTAGACCAGCGGATAGAGAACTAATGGTCAAGGTCTACGTATTGAAGTAATTTGAATACCGATTTATCAAAGGGGCCTCACGGCTCCTTGTTAGTCTCAGGGTCCAATTACTCGGTCACTTGAACCCCGACTGGATCAAGGCCTTTGGCTCGCGAGGATCCCCTGAGACTATAACTACTGATTAGTTGGGCCTCCGGGCTGCGACCCAGGTCCAATAGAATCTATCATTTCTTGCGTATCGCGTCTCATCGCTTTGATTTGTGCCTTGGTGCGACAGACTTTTTTCGTAAAGTGTGAGCCAGTTGGACGCTCCCTCACACAAATCAGTTTTGGTTCACTTGTCTCAGCTGTCTCCACAGTTTCAACTGTCTTAACATTTTCGGACTTCGTTTCTTTTATTGTTCCGTCTTGGGGTGCAGTTTGGCAAGCAGCGATAAACAAGGCCGCCAAAATCAGTATGCAACGTTTTCCCGTCTTGATTATATTCATTTTCATTCTCCAAAAAAAAAACGCCAATCAAAATCGATTGGCGTTTAGATTTCACTTACTTAGACGTTAATCAATTATTATAGACCGAAAGTAACTCGTCCGTAATAAATGCGTCCGCGTGGATCATGAGTGAAAGGATCGAAACCGCCATCGGTATTAACCCGAGGTGGAACTTCGTTTCCTACATTCTTGACACCGAAAGTCAACACACTACCCTCGTCCTGAAAGCTCAAAGCAGGCAGTTCAAAGTTGTATTGCAGATCGACAGTGGTGAAGCTATCAATTTCAGGTGCGAAACCGATGTAGGACCCACGCAGCGCGCTCTGCGGTGTATCGTCAGTGTATCCGTCAATGTGACGCACGATTATGGATGCACCATGATTTTCTTTAGACCAACCGAGAATCAAGTTTGCTTTGTATTCGGGCAGTGGGTGACCAATGCTGTTGCCATTGTTACGACTTCCAACACCATCAATGTTAGCGCCTGAGTCAGTCACAATATCATAGGCAAGTGTATAGCTAATGCCCATGCTGGTCGTAATATCGCCCATATCACCGATAGAGAAGTTGTATCCTAACTGCAAGTCAACGCCCGAGCTTTCAAGGCTAGGTGCATTGAAGTAGGAAGCACTTGTTCTGAGTAGGCTACCATCTGCAGCTCGAATTACCTTGTTAGGTAAGCCCGCACCGATTGAGTAGACTTCATTGACGCCGTTTCCGTCCTGATCAGATACGCCACAAAGCGGTCCTGCTGCTGGGTCGGCATTCAAGCCACCAGGACATCTTGCTGCATTATCAGCATTGATCAGGTCTTGGTGTCCTTCGCGAGAGATCAGGTTACTGTATTCATAACTGTAGTAATCAACATTAACATTTAATCCTTCAAGACTACCTTCAGGAATCCAAGAAATACCGATGTTCCAAACGTCAGCTTCCTCAGGCTTCAATCCAGGATTACCTTGAGTAATTGTTGGTCTGAAAGCCAAACCGCCTGTACCCGAGAACGCATCTGTAGAATTCAGCAACGTAGTAGCACTACCGCCTGTTTGCAACAAAGAACCCACTCTGAAAGAGGTACCAATCGAAGCACGAATGGTCACTGTGTCGTTGGGTCGAACCATCAGCGTCGCTTTAGGATCAAATGTGCTGGTATCCAGCTGGTCAAAATCCTCGTATCGACCTGCAATTGTCAACTCAGCCCAGTCATTCAGTGGCATGTAGAGTTCAGCGAAGAACGAGTATGAGTCGAGCTCATTAGCCCAATCAGCTGCGCCATAGATAAACTTGAAATTGTTGTTGTTCGAATTAGTGTCGATGTTAACGTCAATTTCATCGGCCCTATATTGCGCACCAACAGCAAGTCCGGCAGAACCACCGCCCATGTCAAACAGATCACCAGTTGCGAATACAACGTCGAGTACCACCTGTTCACTAACACTATTGCTGACAATCTCACCTTGCATCCACTGAAGCAGATCGACTGGATTCTGGTAGCGAAGCGCAGCCTCAGCAACAGTTAAAGTAGGGTCTGCAGCCCATGCACTGGAGTCGGAGGTGTTCCATCGCTGATTCGTCACTGGATCATAGACGCTAGTCTGGAAGTTGTTGTAGTAGTAGCAGTTACCAGTACCCAGATTACCAGAGCCAGCATCTGCAGAGTTAGTAGAGTTACAGTTAGGTCCGCCGAGCCCGACGTAAGCTGCATTCACGTTGCTAGTCAGCGTATCGGAAGGATTAATGTTGACAGAACTTCTTTGCGAGTATGTTGCTGATGCATCCATGCTCCATTCACTGCCACCCATTTCGAAATCCCATATCAACCCACCGTTAAGTCGGTAATTTGTTCTTTCGTACGTGGAAACTGTATCAAGCGGTCGTTCATCAAAGCTTGACTCGTAATGGCCACCCATCATTCTCTGCAGCGCAAGATATGGCACTGGCGCGATTCCTCTGCGTGCCGCATCAAGTTGAAGTCCGAAGTGATCGGCACCAATGATGGCAAAGTTTACATCTGGATAAAGTGAATTACCGCGTGCAGCATAGTTATCAGAAAAACTAACAGAACCATACGCTTCTAGATTGTCTGCGACGTTTATGCTCGCATCTACGTGCATTTTTGCTTGAGTTTCATCCATCACAAGATTGAAGAAACTTGAGAAGTCATAGATGCAGAGACCTGACGCTGTTTGTCCAAGGACCCCCATGGGACCGTCATTTGTTGCTGCCAACGCACAATCTGGATCAGCACCGGCGCCAAAACTGGTCGAACCTTCCGCGCTGAAGAAGCTTGGTGTTGCAGCGATACCGCCTAATGCTACATATCTGCCGGGCTGGCCAAAAGTAGACAGACCCGATTGACCGAAATCATCGTAGCGATCGCCTATCTGCAACCCACCTCGATCCAGATAACTACCTGAGACAGTGATATGTCCATTGTCTGATGACGCACCCATGATAATTGAGATCAGGCTGTCAGATTGCTCACCCGTTTCGTCGTCGACACCATAGTCGTACTGAATCTCAACCCCTTCGAAACTATCGCGTGTGATAAAATTCACAACGCCTGCAACGGCGTCAGCTCCGTAAAGTGCAGAAGCTCCGTCTTTAACTACCTCTACCCTTTCTAGGGCAATGTTGGGCACAAGACCTTGAAGGTCAACGTAGCCACTACCGACGTTATCAAAGTTCGTAGCAACGGTTCGCTTTCCGTTGATAAGCACCAACGTCGCACCATTACCAAGATTTCGCAAGTTGACGTTTGCGTTACCTGTAGAGCTGTCTCCCCCTGAAAAGGCGTTTGCTGAACCACCTATTGATCCGGAGTTAAAAGTCATATTGCTCACGACATCTTTGATATCGGTTGCGCCGATCATGTCTAGATCTGCTTTATCAATGACTGTTAACGGTACTGGTGAATCTTCGGACGATCGCTTGATATACGAGCCCGTAACGACTACCTCTTCTATATTGCCCTCTTCGGCATATACAGAAGTCGTTGGAATCAACGCGAAGGAAGAAGCGATTGTCGCCATTCCCAGCCATTGATTCAATTTGAAACTACTCATAAAACTTCCCCTGTTAAATCAAAAATCATAGACAACGAAAACACAAATTAGCTTATTATTCGTAGTGTTATAGCCGGCTAATTGAATCGTGTACTTCCAGCGTGAAAATACACGTCGGGATTGTCAGGGTATTGATGATGAGAGTCAAGTCAGCGCAAAAAAGGTAGATAAGTGGTTGTTGTCCTGAAACAGCAGATTTCTGACTAATCGCTAAAATCCTATTCTGAGCGTTTCAATCGATTATCGCCGTTGGTCTCGCGCAATAAAAAACGGGAGCAGACCCTAGTGGATCTACTCCCGTCAATTTCCTAAACGCCGTTAAAGTTCTGGCGTCTTTTTTCTAAAAATGAATCTATGCGCTTTACAAGCTAAGGTTTGCACGTACGAAGAACATTCTTCCTCGTCCATCATGCAATGTACCGTCATATGCCGTTACGTTTGCAATGATTGGTGCTTCCTCGTCGGTGAGATTCATAATGCCCAGTGTCAGCGCAGCATCTGACAGGAAGGCAGTCTCGCCGAAGCTATAGCTGTATTGAGCATCGATCGTCGTCATGCTGTCGATTTCTCCGTCACGTATATCATCGGACAAATGACCATTACCACCTAGAGCAGCTGTTGCAGCAAAGAAACCACGTGTGCCAGCTGGAACGTCACTGGTCAACTCGTCTACATGCTTCACAATGACGAATGCACGATGATTGTCCATTGACCAGTTCAGTGTGCCATTAATCTTGAACTCTGGGAGTGGTCGCGCAACCGCATTCCGGCTGTTGTAGCTACCCACACCGTCGAGCACAGTGATACCACCTGAGCTGTTCTGGATCTCAACTTCATACTCATTAACATACGCTGCCTGCATGCCTACTTTCCAATCACCCCAACCGGTGTTAAAGCTGTAGGAAGTCGTCAAGTCAACACCATTAATGGTTGCACCGTTTGCATTTGCAAAGGTCGGCAAGATTCGAAGCAATATCGCTTGACTGTTTCTAACGATCTGCGCTCTATTACCGACACCTGCATTCACAGCATCAACAAACGTTGAACCAGGGTTGGCAGCGACAAATGCTGAAAGCGCAGCGTTATCCTCGCTAAGAAGAGTAGCAGAAGATTGACGCGTGATGATGTCTGTATAATCGTAGTTATAATAGTCAACATCAACTTGCAAGCCTTCTAGCATACCTTCCGTTGGAATCCATGAAAAACCAATGTTGTAGTTATCAGCAGCTTCAGGCGTCAACGCTGGGTTACCAACAGAGATTGATGGTTTGAAGGTCGTGCCCCCAACGATATCAGCTTGGTTCGCAACCGTTGTCAGAGTTCCAAAAGACTGGAGCAACGACGGAACATGGAAAGAACTACCCGCAGAGAGACGCAATGACAAAGAGTCAATTGGCCGCCACAAAACAGTAATCTTCGGATCCGTTGTATCAACACCGATCTCATCGAAGTCTTCATATCGAACGGCAATATTGATATCCAGATTCTCACCTAAGGGAATACCTACCTCTCCGAAGAAAGCCGTGGTGGTCAGAATACCTTTCCAGTCACTCGCACCGAAAACGAAATCCAGGTTGTTGGCGGTAAGCGCTGAATCATAAAGCACTTCACCTGTATCACGACGCTGTTGGAAACCTAATGCTATTCCAATAGAGCCGGAATCCATTTCAACCAGATCACCCGACGCAACCACGTCGATTACACGCTGACGGAAGTCACTTGCGTTACTAGCGCGACCCGCTAACCATTCATAAAGCTCTGGCGCATTACGCAGCGTGAGATCTGATTGGCCTACATTGCCGTTACGATCAAACTCGGAGTTACCGAAAGGGTTGAAGAAGTAACAGCTGCCTGCATCATAATCACCCGTTTCACCGTAAGTCGTGTTACCCGAACCTGGCACGCCATTGACGACATCACAGTTCGGTCCACCTAGACCGTTGATAGCAAGTTCCATGTGGCTGGATAATGTATCCTGCGCTTGAATTGAACTGGTTGAATGTTGGCTTGCTGTGTATGAAGCGTCCAGCACCCATTCCTTGTCACCAAACGAGAAATCATAGGTTCCACCAATCACATATCGCTGGTCTGATCGATTGGCATTTGTAAAAGTTTCAATCGGGCGTTGACTACGTGGCGTGTTTCTTGTGCCGCCAATCATACGCGTCAGATTAGCATACTCAACAGGTACAATACCTCGCCTGAACGCATCTTCCTGACTGCCAGGGTTGAGTGCAGTTTGAACAACGCCGTTAGCATCGATGTAATCTACACCTGTAGGAATCGTCAACGCTGGCGCATTTGGATTCAGCGAATTCAAACGATTAAATTCTGAATCGTTGGCGCCAAATTCAAAATACACTTCAAGGTCGTCAGTCATCTCATAATGACCGTCAACGTGCATCTTTCGGAGCGACTCTTCAGCCTGAATGGAGAAAAAAGAGCCGTAGTCATAGACACAACGATTGAACAAATTACCGAGCGCACCGCCCTGCTCCAATGCCGCTGAATCTTCACAGTTTACATCGGCTTGACCGTAACTAGAGCCATCGGCCGCACGCGGCAGGTTATTCAAAGACGTTTCACCATTAAGGCCTACTTGATCTCCGGGATTTAAACCATTACCTGCCCATGTGATCGTTTGTCCTTGGATTGGCGTGAGTCGTCCTGGTTGACCTGTAGAGGAAATCGTTGTCGCGCCATAACGTTGGTAGTTATCTTCGACGTTAATTTCATCGCGGTTCAACACAGACGCTGATACCACAATGCCACCACGGTCTCCTTGAAGACCCCAGATCATGCCGATGGTGGTTGCATCACCATTGCGCGTTGTTTCATCGGTCGTAAATTGAGTGCTAATGTCCATGCCCTCAAAATCTTTCTTAGTGATGAAGTTAACCACGCCAGCGATTGCATCAGATCCGTAAAGCGCTGACGCGCCATCTTTCACGACTTCAACTCTTTCGAGCGCAATATTAGGAATCAGACCATTGACATTGACAGAGGAATTACCTCGGCCATTATACCAGGATGGAGCTTGACGTTTACCGTTGACCAGTGGCAGCGTTGCGCTTTGGCCAAGGTTACGTAAATTAATTGAGTTTCGACCGTCAGCGCCTCCCCCCTGAAAAGTCGCCGCTCGTGACTGACTACCTGACGACCATGGCATGGCTTGCACGATCTCTGAAACATCTGCGGCACCAATATCCTCAATATCTGCGGATGTCACAATGGACAACGGAGACGGTGAGTCTGCTGCATTTCTTTTAAGGTATGAACCAGTAACGATGACTTCTTCCAGTTCACTGCCGCTGTCTTGTGCCTGTACGCTTTGAAAGCCCGGAAGACATAACAGAGAACTAATCAAAATCGAGTACTTTCTATTCATGGAAATCCCCTCTTGTTCTTATAATTAGCTCAGCTTTGCCAACATATTCTTAGTGTTCTTGCGTGGTTAGCCGAACATTCCAAGAATACCTACCGCATAGTTAGGGTATTCGCCCTACATGGATACGCTGAATATGTATGAGAGTCAAGCGACCCTGCAGATACTTTTATAAATAACGACTTTTCTGGGCCGCATTGCTCTCGATCTTCCATCGATTTCTTTGCCATGAACGACTTAAACTAACCCAAAGCCAATGTAAGTGAGAATGTGTAGAGAGGAATTGATAGAGGCTGACTAACCACAGAGGCACTCTGTCAGTTATTTTGGTGAGCGAGGGTTATCACGGACATGTATGCAAGCGTGTGCGTGACTATCGGATGCGTTGAACCCGGGTAGACGTTCCAGACTTTGATCTCATTGTGTATCCACCCAACAATCCTTTTTTGATTTTTACCGTATCACCTACGCGAAAAGGAAGCGTACGCGGTGAATCTTGTAACCAGATCTGACTGTTTTCGAGCAGGAACACCATTTTTTGGGAATTACCGGCTTTAAGTTCCGTGATCCGGGATTGGAAATCACCACCGGGATCTCTGTTGAAAATTTTGCTTAGACTGAATCCTAACGAATTTCGTTCATCTTCAACGTCTATTTTACTTTTATCCGGCCTGGTTAATTCGTCTTGAGTTGTCTTGGTAACTTCCCTTGTTGACCTATCCCTGACATTTCGGGTGTCGGCAGATGGTTGCTTTTTCTGCACGGTTTCACTTTCGATCATTTTGTCAGTTTTGCTTGGAAACAATTTGTCAAAGCAGGCAAGTCGGTCGTCGGTTCTGACAAGCTTGGCGCATTCTTGCGCTGTCTCACCGAAAACAGAAAGACTAAAAAACAAAAGTAAGAACGGCAGATACTTCATGAATAGCTCCATTGCGTCGATTTAAATCGTACGGTTTAGATCAGTTGTAATCTTTTTTTTGTTATCGCTTGAGAAGATACCGATTAAGCATTGCTAAAGCAATTGAGGTGTATCAGTTCTTAATTGGACGGGTTAACCTGCTTGCATCAAAAGTCTGCCGCTCTTGCTTTTATATAAACGTAATGCCTTCCTCAGACCACACAAATGCCCTCGGCAAAAATCTTCGTTTACTGTCAATTCAGAAAGCACTAGTCACCGTCTACTTTCATTTACCTGTCGTTGTACTATTTTGGCAAGATCTCGGACTGACGATGCTGGAGATAATGCTGCTCCAGTCGATCTTTTCTATCGCGATGGTGTTGCTTGAATTTCCATCAGGTCTATTTGCGGATATGTTTGGCCGAAAACTGACGCTGACGTTAGCCGCCCTCTCTAACCTGATTGGTATTGTACTGTACTGTTTCGCCGAGGGATTTTATTCTCTGCTAGCGGCCGAATTATTTATTGCAGGTTTCATTGCCATGCAATCTGGCGCGGATTCGGCATTTCTATTTGATTGGTTGAAGTCGGATAACAGGGAAGATGAGTTTCCAAGAATATTTGGAAACCTGATTTTCTACAGCACATTAGTCGCTGGCGCTGCTCAGATTTTTGGCGGGTTTATTGCTGCTGTGGATCTCAGATTCACGATTTACGCCTGCGTGCCTTTTGTTTTTGTTGCATTCTTTGCAGCTACGCAACTCCAAGAACCACCTAATCATGCAAACTCGATAAGCGATACTGCAAAGTTCACAACGGATCTCCGGGAACAACTGAACTCAGTCTATTTTTCAATAAAGCGTGACGATATCTTACTCTGGGTGCTGGTATATGCAGGCATCATATTCAGCTTTAATTTAGCGGGCCTCTGGCTATATCAGCCATACTTTGACGTCGCCGGTATTGATATCATCTATTTCGGTATTGTATTTGCTTCTTTTCAGGTGGTGTCAGCCTATGCGGGGAAATACTACTACGTTGTTAAAGCTCGCTTCCAAACTTCAACTATTTTACTGACGCTCATTTTGCTCACTTGCGGCGCGTCAATCTTGTTAGGGTATTTTGTGTTTCTATTTAGTTTCACATTAATCTACTTGCATCAAGTCGTGCGAGGGTTCTATAAAATCAGTTTCAACGACATTGTAAATCAGCGGGTAGATTCACGCGTTAGAGCAAGCGTACTGTCGGTACAAAGTCTTGGTGGTCGGTTGCTTGGCGCCTTACTCATGCCTGTATTAGGATGGTACGCAGACGTTTACACAATAGAAGCCACTTTCGTTGTTATTGGCGTGACAGGTCTTATTTGCGGTATTCCTGTCTGGCTGGTACTTAACGGAAAACTTGGCACCGACACTGAAGCTGATGCCTTTTAGATGATTGTTAGGCCGGCGTTTTTAGTCGATATAGGGGGTCAGTGGCTGAAAAAACAATCGGATGCCCATTCTCGTGCAAGGTAGAGCTTGAACCAGTGAA
>Ga0208948_1001026_pt1 | contig 12037 bp, 8 predicted proteins | sample AOAMet11_17_M020_2_FD_188228 | JGI IMG/M metagenome (GOLD analysis project Ga0208948, IMG submission 188228) | Ammonia-oxidizing marine microbial communities from Monterey Bay, California, USA - CAN11_17_M020 (SPAdes) | ecosystem: Environmental > Aquatic > Marine > Intertidal zone | place...
CGAAAACTCTTTGGGGAAATCTCCGATCGACAAAAATACATTACCCAAATCGTCGCTTTGATTCATACCACTATCCTAAAACGTGACGCTGGAGACGAGGCTGATCTTAGTGAAGCCGCGAATTATCTTTTTGATCAACTGACATCTCATTCCAAACCGGTCTGCAGTGGAATCGCTAACGAACTCGGTTTAGGATTTATTGAGTTCCTAGAAAAGAAAAAAGCCCGCAAACAATTTGAAAGCGTTGTCTCAGACTCTAACCTATCAGTCATCGATCGATTTCTCCTCGCGAAAGACTGGCTTGGTTCCTACGGGCAGAATCTATATTCGAACGCAATTGACTCGGCTAACATAAATTGGGATGACAAATATATTGACGAAGTCGCATCAACATTAGTCGACGGTACCTTTAGCAGCCGCAAGGTTCTGAAGATCGATACCGTCCGTGAGATTGAGGGAATCCTTGGCGACCACCGCCGCGTCGAAGCAAAAATTTACCATCTCGATTACAACGATTTCGTAAATCGACTGAGCCGTTTTCAAACACAAACGGTTCCTGCGTTTGAAGCGTACATCCATCTAAAAAAAGAAATCATCGACGAACGTCGCTTGCAATTAAGATTAGAAGAATTCAAACCACGCGTTTTAACTTCCTTCGTTCGCAACAAACTGATTAACGACACCTACCTCCCCATGGTTGGTGCGAATCTTGCAAAACAAATTGGTGTTGTCGGAGAAAATAAACGAACCGACTTAATGGGGCTTTTACTCCTAGTTTCTCCGCCCGGTTACGGAAAAACAACGCTGATGGAATACATTGCCAACCGGCTGGGAATTACGTTTATGAAAATAAACGGACCAGCCGTTGGACATCAAGTCACTTCGCTTGATCCCAATGAAGCACCCAACGCAAGCGCACGAGAAGAGATTGAAAAACTCAATCTTGCTTTGGAAATGGGTGATAATGTAATGATTTATGTCGATGACATTCAGCATTGCAATCCGGAATTCTTACAAAAATTCATTTCGCTTTGCGACGCCACTCGAAGGATCGAAGGTGTTTTCAATGGCCGCACACGAACCTACGACCTTCGCGGTAGAAAAGTAGCCGTCGTCATGGCGGGCAACCCCTACACCGAAAGTGGTGAGAAATTTCAAATTCCGGACATGCTCGCTTCGAGGGCTGACACCTACAACCTGGGTGATGTCATCGGTGACAACTCCCACTCGTTCGAGTTGAGCTACCTCGAGAATTGCCTAACATCAAATTCGACATTGTCGCGTCTCAATTCTCGGTCTCGAAAAGATGTTTTTTCCATCATCAAAATGGCCGAACAAGGTGGCGAACAGACAGAAACGCTGGATGGAAATTATTCAATCGAAGAAATCAATGAATTGATTCTGGTCATGCAAAAACTGCTGGTAGCCAGAAACGTAGTCCTTGATGTCAATCGAGAGTACATTGACTCAGCAGCCCAGGCTGACGAATTCCGCACGGAGCCCTCGTTCAAATTGCAGGGTTCCTATCGAGACATGAATAAGATCGCTGAGCAAATTGCGCCGATCATGAACGATGAAGAGTTATCAACATTGATTGATGCCCATTATCAAAACCAGGCACAAACACTAACGTCTGGCGCGCAGGCAAACTTACTGAAGTTAAAGGAACTCATTGGAACGCTCGAAGGCGAAGACCTCAAACGCTGGGAAGATATCAAAAGGACATTCAAGCGAAATCTGTTACTTGGGTCAGCCAGTAACGACGGGCAATTAGGACTTGTGATTGCTCAACTTACAACCTTCAGCGAAGGACTGAATGACATTCGCTCATCGCTCGACGATGGAGTGAAATTATTGACCTCGCAAAATGACGAACCCAATTCCACCGAATTGGAAACGATGAGCCAGATCACGAATGCAGTGGGCGAACTCATCAACTTCAATAAAACCCTATCCGACATGAAAACGATCATGAACGATGGTATCCAAACAAAATCGAGCGAGACCGCGTCAACTTCCGCACCGACTCCTCAAAAAATTCAAGTCGTTAATAAAGTTCCCAATATATTCCTCGACATTATTCGAAACCAATTTCGCGTTCTTCAGACCTGGATGGATCCGATCCTAAAATTATCAGAAGCCTTCCCCGAAGGGGATGGGCTGAAAGAGGCCGCTATTGCGACTCAGCAGAACTATGAACATCTAATTGATAAAATCGGGAAAACAAAGACCGAGGTAGAGGTTGAAGTTGAATACGATGATGAGGACGAGGATTAAATGAGGACGAGGATTAACTAACGCCAGAAAGGCAGCCTTCAATCCCCCCCAACCACAGCCCGGCAATTAGGGCAAATTCTGAGTCTTGGATACCGGTTCGATTCGAGCCCCACTCTCACCCACCAGCATGACCCCGATTAGATCACCGTCAACTTCCGATAAGACGGGTGCCCCATGCCAAACTGAACGGTCTCCATCAAAGCTCCGTAATTCCCAATTATCCTCAATCTGATCGGGCTGAATCGAGATCGAGAAATAACGCAAATCCTCTATCTCACCACTCGCGCGAACGAGGAGACACGGCTCCGCGCTCGATGGCTGGCGAATCTCCGATTCATCCAATGGCTTGGCAAATGAGCTTGCCCCACTAGTTGTGACCTGCTTTCCGAGTGACTTAATAAAGGTTAAAGCCCCTTCCGATTTCATGTCGGCTGTTACCTTTTGACGCGACTCTGGAATACCAGCAATTGCAATTTCTAAAGATTCGGGAATGACTTTTTCTGACGCCATTAGCACATCCGATGGAACGCCAATTAAATTCTCGCCTCCCAAGACTACCGACGTCCCCATGATGGTCTTCGATTTATCCGACGTTCGCCCCAAAAATCCTTTTTGTTTCCAATTAATTTCAAGTGGAATGGCACCTCGACAGGCAACATCGGTGGCTCGAACTTGCTCTGCCTGCTCCCGCCACTGTTCATCAACAGCCCGATAGAGTTCGAAATCGTCCCCCGGCTTGATCGGACGACCGCCATCCGCAACCGTCAAAACTGAAACGCCTCCTTTCATCAACGTCTCAAGCGATTCCATTTCAAAATCCAGACCGCCGCTAAGTGCCGAGAAAGATGCATCGACTCCACTACTGGCCCAAAATTTAGATTCGCTCGTTACGAACTTGGTAAAGCGTTCCAAAATCCGGACTCTGACGTCGACTTTAAGGCCATCCGCAGATAAGCCTACTGATAGAACCCGCCCAATATCAACGCCTCGGTAACTTACCGGTGATCCCTCGGTGACACTATTCCGATCTTCGCTTCGCAGTAAAATCTCGACTCCTGATGTTTCAAGGGAATCTGGAGGCGCATCCGAGAGCCCTTGGAAATCCGCTTGAAAATCGCCCTCTTCCGGCCCCGGCAACAAAGTGATGTATTTACTGCCGACCGCCGTTTCTAAACCAGAAACTCCACTAAATCCGAGTTGAGGACGGACAATCCAAAACCGCGTTCCTTCTCGAGCAAGGTGCTCAGCGAAGGAAAACAAATTTATGCTGACATCGACTCCGGATAACTCTTGATTCAGTTTCACATTCTCTACAACGCCGACATCAATCCCTCGAAAACGAACATTATCTTCCGCAGCGAGACCATGGCCATCTGGAAAATGAACCGTCATTTCAAGTCCTGCATGAGGTAGCGACCACCAGACAACGCCGATCGAAACCACCAAACACAACAATGCGACAACCCACATATAAGAACTGGCCAATCGACCCAAAAACGAAAGACCAACATCCTGTACGACAGCACTTGGAAACTCACTGGATTTTGTTGCAACCGCCTCATCCCTGGAAGACGTTGATTGAGATTCTGATTCACTCAATTGATTTTTCCCAAATAGCATGTGGATCGAATGTAAGTGACGCAACCATACTCATCGCCACACATAAAACAAACGCAACAATCGCAGGACCGAACTGGAACTCAACCATGTCGCCAAGCTTAACAAGCATGACCAGGAACGCTAATAACATTACGTCCATCATGCTCCATTTCCCAAGCGTTTCCATTAACCGCAAGGTGAATGCTTTTTGTTTTTTCTCAAACAGCTCCAGCAAACTGAGCTCTAGCAAAAGCACAATCTTCGTCAAAGGAAAGATAATAGAGAAAAGCAAAACAACAATTGCAACGAAATGACTACCATGCCGAAACAACTCAATGATGCCGCTCAGGATACTCGATTGGCTTTTAAACCCTAGTTGCTCAACTTCTAAAATTGGCAGCAATATTGCTGGCCAAAACAAGATAAACGCACCAATCGCCGCAGCGGCCGTTCGGTTCGCCGACTTTTCTCGATTACCGTCTTTAGAAAATATCGTACCACAGCGACGACAACACGCTCGCTGTTTTTTACCAACCTTCGGCACCTGTTGAATTAAGCCACAACAGTGACACGCTTTTAGAGGATCCAAAACAACCCCGGAAAAAAATCGTAACTCTCAAACCGCTGCTACTATCTTACCTAAAGTCGAACCGACCTTAAACGAGGCTGTGTTTGAAATTTCAATTTTCGATCCGCCTAATTTCTAAGGCATCGGCGAATCTTGCATTTCACACAAAGCAGAGAGATAAAGCAAAGTTCGTTGCCGATCTGGTGTTCTACGAATGATCTTGATCGTGGCGTGGATCAGATCTCGCCTCGACACCTGCCCTACCAAAACACCTTCGCGAAGTACTGGCAAACGCCGCGTTCGCTTATTGAGAAATATCTGAGCCATGCTTAAAAAGCCAGTCTCTTCCGCGATCGTATCTGCGGGTTCACTCATAAAGGCACCGACTTCGTTTGCGGGCAATCCTTCATAGGCGGCATCCACCATCACCTCCAAACATGACTTCTCCGTAAACATCCCCAAAAGTCGTTTACTCGAATCAATAACGGGAGCGCCAGAAATCTTATTACGCGACAGTAATTCAATCGCTTTGAAGACATCCATTTCAGCGTCCAAGGTAATTAAACGCCTCACCATAATATCAGAAGCAGAAAAATTCTTTTCATTGTTTAACATGAATCGACTCCTTCGTAGAAGATACGGACTGGTCGACTTCAATTTAACGGACTCACCACGCTAATCCAGCTTATTCCCTCCCCGCCTATGAGCTATCACACTAGCCAGCAAGGCTTGTGAATTTTATCACGATCTTTCCCCGAGCGCAGCAGGTTAATCTCCTGAGTCACTCCAAACCACCAGCATATTTTTTTCTAACGGATTCGTCTGAAAACAACTTAGCTGGGCAAGCGTAGGGATTAGGAACTTCAACATCCACAAACACTTTAACTGCCAGCTCGATTAAAAAAGCGCGTAGATCATCCCAATAACCGCTCACGCTGTTGCGAGCTTGACTTTAAGAACAAGAAGGATTGAAACTTCTTAGAGTGGTCGAGTGACTCGGCATATCTATTTCAACGTACAGCTCAATAGACATTGTGAATCTAAGATCGCACGTCAATGACTATTCATTGAACGGGAGGAGGAGACTGAATCCAAGACAGTCGGACCCGCCGAAGGCGGAAGCCCCGCTCGATTCAAAGATGCTGAGTCGTTCCAGTCATAGATTTCTTTGGGAGTTTTCCGAACAAACAAACCCGAGATGAGCGCGAGGATCGCTGCAAGAATCGCAAAACCACCTAGGGCAACACTTCCTCTTAAGGTCGCTTCGCCGAGTACCGGATTCTGCAATTCAAACCCAGCATGCAATACAGTCGAGTTTGCAATATCTAAATTTTTGTAATCCCGTGAAAGCTGCGAATGAAGGGCTTGATCGAGCTTTTGACGTCTTTCCCAAAAATTTGTGTCTAGCTCTCCAGTTCTTATCAGACGCTTAAAGTCCTCTTGCGAATGAACATTTTTAAAACAAACTAAAACTGCAGAATAACCATGGCCAACTTTTCCTGCGGTTGGTGGAAAAAATGGAACACAAGCAAGTTCCCAATTATCATCTTGCTCCGGGTCGACAAACGCGGTGAACTTCCCAGGCACAAACTTGGTCAAGCGTACGCGGGACATGTCCTCGGGACGTTTGTCTAATACCTCCGCGCAAGTTCGCGTTACAGCAACTCCCGAAGACTTTTCAGAATTCAAGGTCTCTGCGTAACTTAAGTAACCAACGAACCCACACAGGATCAAACAACAACCGCTAAGTGAGATGACTATTTTTCGAATCATTTCTGAACTTCAAGGATCAGTTAAACGGACTTCCAATGCCAAACTATAGGTTTCAGAAACGAAAAAGAGAGCTTACAACAGAAAAACCTGTTGATACAAATTACGGTGATAACGATTAGGCGAATCCCACCGAATACGCTACCCCACGGGCATTCAAATCGTCCTCCAACAGCATAATTAACGTTCGAAGAAACGATATCGTTCTTGGCAGTTTCAGGCGGCAACGCGGCGGCCGCACAAAAAGAGACAGGTTCCCAGGCTTCCCTTCCGGCAAAACTCCCTGCGTCAGCAACCGCACTCATCCGTTGATTAACATCAAGACATGACGCCGCGGTTAGATTTCACCAGCGATGGAGACAGGGAACTGGGGACTACTGATTGAGTTTAATTTTCCGCATTGCTTCATATTCATCGCTCAGGAGGTTTTCCTCTGAAGCTTGAAGCCGCTCATTTAATATTGTTCTCAAGGAACCGAATCTACGAGTGATATAGGCCAACTCACTTCCATTGCTGGTCCTTGCTTTCAGCTTTAACTCCTGATCGGTCAATTCTTCCAGCATCTCACTGATAGACAAATCCTCCAATTGATTCAGGCTTTTTTTGATGAATTCCATATTCTTATCTTCAATGCCTTTCTTCGCGTCGGCCTCAAAAACGGTACGCTGAATGACCATGCTTAAAATTTCATTCTCTAAGCCACGCACCACTCCTTGTGCATACAGTCTTGTTTCATCATTGGGTAACGTCGATTCAACAGAGTCATAAAGCCCCGGCATGATCGGCAACCGTCGCAACCCACGTTCTCCCCGCTTGATAAGAATCAAACGCAGGCCTTCGGAATCCGGAGGAATTTCAATCGATCCCCGCCAGTCTGTTTTTCCAAGCAAAATCTTATCTTCGACTGGTGCCTCGGGAGAACGAGCCCACACTTCAAAGCCTTCCATTGGCGTTCGATCTTTATCATCAGAGACCAAAAACAAACGGGTGGATCGTTCGGGTGGCCGAATAACAAGCGCCAATTTTTGCGAACGCTTACTCTTTCGTTGAGAAAGAGGAGCACGCCGATTGGACTCAATGGACGCCCGTAAATCGGCTCCATCTTTCCGTTCACTAGTCAGGTATGTGAACTCAATCGGTTGCAACTTGACCAGTTCGCCCTTGCGATCCGTCAATCGGATGACCGGTAGGAACCGATCATCATCCCGAATGTAAATCGGCGATCCGACAATTGGCGCAGCTTTCCACTCAAATGCCACATCGTCAATCTCAGCGACGGCCTCGTCATCTTGATTTCGAGTTTTTGGCTGAAGCGTCGCACGGATGCAACTTTTAACCCCCCGAATCTGCATGATCACTTCATCTTTTTTAACAATCTTTCCATCACTATTCTTAACTTCAATTTCCTGGACTCGGTCAATCTTAGCCAACGGCATGAATGCCACGCTTATCGCGTCCATGACATATCGCCCCAGTTCATTTCGCTGAATCACCTCACGAACCACCAAAGGCCCCCACAACTGAGTCTGGATATCAAACTCACGCACCCGCACATCGACGATGCCGTGTGCTTCTTCCAAACAAACAACCATCAACTTGTCGTACGGCAACAACGCCGGAACTGATTCTAACGCTTCAAATTCTTCCGGGTTTCCCAAGCTATCAATGAAACGGTTACGCCAACGGGTAGGCGCCCGCCCCGTCGTTAAATCCCAACCACTGGGATCCAACAACTCGGAACGCCGAGTAACGTCTTTTGCAATATTGTTGTAGATTGCGTCTAACAATGGCGAACCATCGAGGCAAAACCAAACAGCAACCTGATACGGCCGATACTCCCAAGCCCGTTCTCTCGTCTCAACAAGGTCCTGATCGTCGAAATCGGGCACGAATAAGTCGGCTTCGGAAATCTCAGGCTCAACCTCAACAACCTCGGCTTGCTCACTCGCATTTCCAGACAGAACCTCTTGGGCGCGCACTACATCCGACACTGTCACCATTCCCATGACGGAGAAAACAAACAACAGGCTGACCCGCCAGTTGAAATTAGTGTGGGCAATTATCATTTGGAGAAGTCTCATTTTTCCTGCTCTTCTTTTTCAGCCGTCAAATCAATTTTCCAGCGATCGACGTTTTGATAAAGATGAATTAAATCCCGCCCTATCGCTCGGACAGTATCGCGATAGGCAAAATATTCTCTGACTTGGTAGAGCGGCACGACCGAAAGATCCACCGCAATTTGCCGGTGCAATCGCCTAAGGTCAGCACAGGCTCTTTGCCAACTCCTTGCGTAACTCAAATTACGTAACGTCTGCTCAATCGGTGCACTCACCGCCGTAGCAATCCCCTCGGTCCCAATGACATTACTTGCGTCAACTAAAGGTTCTTCCATCGTGACTTCCAGGTAGAGAAAATCCCAATTGTCATCCGGGGGCACAGTCTCACCTTGCTTTAGCTCTCGGATAGTCGTTTCGACACCTATTTCAGTCCACATTCTTGCAATCGCTGCCGCAGAATTTGAGGCAACACTACCACCGGGATACGCAATGACGAGTTTGGGGCTTGGCAACGGTTCAGGACGAACAGGCGGCCTTGCTCTCAATGCCAAATCCACCATCACCATACCCATTTCTGAATTGAACGCTAACGGACGCACTTTGAGATCGTAGGCATACGCGATTTGATCGTTGTCCTCCGAGCCAATTGGAAAAGGACCACTGATTACCTCGCAACCGTCAATTGGTTGGCCCCCGCTAATCACATCTTTTAAAAGCAAATTGCGATCAATTGCATGAGACAATCCATTCTTGAAACTGGGATCCTTTCCCGCTTCAGCACGTATCTTCGGAATCAACATATGTACCGTCGGAAGAATGTAGGGCCGGGCTTGCACCCGCTCATTCTCACGAATCTTTCCAAGATCTGCGTTGGGCACACGATCGAGAACATCGATATTGCCAGCGAGTAACTGGTCCACTGCATCCGAGCCATTCCCGAAAATTTGCTCGACAATCACCGGATGCTGGTGATTTGAATGACGAGGGTACTTTTCGTTCAACTCAAAAACACTTGCTCCGTTATCTTCACCGGTCTGCACATAGAAGCCGTTTCGCTCAGCCTCTCCGTCTACGTCGCCTTCCGAATATTTCAACTTCAATAAAGCTTCGGGGCGAACAAAAGGTGTGCGAAGTGTAAATACAACCCGGCTCTCCCCTTCAATTTCGACTGATTTCAAGATTTTTGCCCAAGCAACATTATGGTCTGGAGATGTTTCCGTTGCCGCGGACGTTAATCGTGAGGCCAGTTTAAACGCGTCAATTTCGGGGACAGCGAAACCCGTCGGACTCTCATTAATTTCCATCGCATATTTCAAACCGATTTCATCCAAAGGAAAAATCCGTCCGTTCAGGAATTCAAATTTACCACCTTCATCCGTCAAGCCTGTATTCTCAATCAATGTGCGTTGCGTTAATCGCCCCACCCGACGCGACCCCCAATGTTCAATTCGATTGGGATTCGCGTCCGCTCCATCCTGCGTGACCCCCACAACGATCAAGGGAAAACGGAGCAACAGTGATTTCTGCAACTCCAACACTTCAGGACGTCCAGGAAACATCTGCTCGGCCTGTTTAGCCGCCAGATGGGCTTCTCTTCCCTTCCCTTCATCTGCATACTTCTCCGCCATCACGACCAGGTCGTTACTGCGTTGGAGAAATTTCGCATTCCATTCGGTTTTTAGCTGGTCTGCTTTTTTGCCGTATTTGTCGACTAGTGACTCAAGTTGCCGCCGAACTCCAATGTAGTCTTCAACTTGAAAACGACGATCAATCATTCCGTTGTGACAACTCATCACGATACTGATCAGAGGAACATTAAATCCTGGAACTTTGAAACTACTATCCTTTTCGTAAAGATCTTCAAAAATAGACAATGCGAGCTCGTACTCACCTAAATCAAAGTTCTTTTTTCCATCGAGAAAAAGACAATTCATCATCGAAGCAACCATCGCTGGATCGTCTTTTCCGCCGAGGTTATAAACACGGAAAAGATTTCGAAATGCTTTCGAGTATTCTTTTGTACTAATCCATTGATTAGCTTCTTCGACAAGAATCTCATTAAACGTCAGAATTCGAGCAATACTGGAATAGGGAACCTCTAGCCGCTCATCAACATCTTGAAAATATTCGAAGATCAATTCGCCGCGCTCCGGCAACGGATTTGGCGGCAACTTCCCTTTGATTGGCTTGGTCTTTAATATTGCGAACTCACCAGCTTCGTTTAGAAACACTAAATCGAATGGTTCGCCATCGACATAATCGCCCTTGAGATCCTCTTTCTTGATCCACTGTGCGTGCGAAGGTAGTGCCGCAAAGAACAGCCAAAACAGCGCACCAGCAGCGATACATGCCCGCTTCATTGAAACGCGGCCAACGCAAATAAGCGTGAGTTCAAAAAGATTAATTGCGTGTTTCATTGGTACTACGTGATCGCCTTTGCTCTTGCTCCACCCGCAGGTGGAGTTAATCGTTACTTTTTTCGTTAGGAACCTGAACGCTAATCCAGACCTCCACGAACACTCACAACTAATGAATCTCTACTTCGGTTGATCAACGATATGAATCGTCCCATCCACTCCCCCAAAATACATCTTGCCACCCTTGAAAAGTGGTTCGTGATTAATCGGTTGTCCCAATTCAACTTTAGAAACCAACACTCCTGTTTCGGGATTTAGCCAGATGACATTGCCATTCTGATAACAAAGCATCAGTCCCCCTTTAGCGTCGGCCGTAACTTGAGGAGCACAGGCAAATTTAGCCGCCTGTAATTCCACCGACCATTTCAAGGCTAAGTCTTCCTGATAACAGTGCAGTTTTCCGTCGCTGGTCGCCACGAGAATTCCAGCCTTGGTCGCCCAGGGGCCACTGACAAGATCGGACTTCAACGCCTGGTCTTTGACAATCGCCAATGGCTGCGACGTGAAAACAGTCAGCTTGTCGCCATCGGGAGTGTCCAGCACACCGTACAGTTGAGAGCCTGAAAGGACGACATTCGATTTCACAGGAGTTTCGCAGACAAGCTCCCCCGTTTTCTTGATCGCTCGAGGACTACTGCCTGACAACGCATAAATCACGCTAGGCAAGTCCTTGTCAACCTGTCCCCGGGCAATCACCAATTGGTCTGCATCCAAACGAACCGGTTCAAACCATCGTGGCGTTTTCCCATTAGGCTGCAATGCCGGTTGAAAAGGAGTCCCCTGCATTGCTCCACTGCTTGTATTAATGCGAGCCACTTGACCGGTCAGCGTTGGAACAATCACGTCACTCCCCATCGCGATGGGCGGGCAAGCAATCTTGTCAGCCGGTTTAACCAGTGACAACACTCGCGACTTATTTTTCACGAGATCAACCAACAACATATCTTTACGGCTCTCAGCCCCAAAGCAGGCAAATTTATCGTCCGGCAACTCAACGAGCGTTTCGAACTGAAGGTCGGAGCGAATCTTACTCGCCCGCATTGATGCCGCCGCAACCCCGGAACTGACGACCGCCTCGTCGATCGGAAATGTGTCTCCCTGATTGTTTACCGCAATCACCGTATCCTTGTACAAAATTGGGGAGCCCGCGAGGTCTCCACCAATATCTGTTTGCCAAACCGTCTTGAGCTCCATAGCGTCCACGAGAGATGCTGACACCATTCCGGATCGGCTTCGCTTTTTGATATGAAACAAGTAATCGTCGAGCTTACTTACCGGTGCCAGAAATGTATCACTACTATCAACATTTACAATTCGATCAAATTGAGCGAGATTTCGTGGAACCCGGT
>Ga0208948_1001045_pt1 | contig 11935 bp, 12 predicted proteins | sample AOAMet11_17_M020_2_FD_188228 | JGI IMG/M metagenome (GOLD analysis project Ga0208948, IMG submission 188228) | Ammonia-oxidizing marine microbial communities from Monterey Bay, California, USA - CAN11_17_M020 (SPAdes) | ecosystem: Environmental > Aquatic > Marine > Intertidal zone | place...
TCCCAGCAATGAGCAGCGAAGCCACGAAAACAAGAACCGATGAACTTTGCAGCTCCTTTGCCGATGGCCATGAGACCTTCGTAACCAGTTCTAGATAAGACTCCTTCAGATATTCTGTGATTTGAGACATCTCGTTTTTGTTTTTTTGCACGGGCGGCAGGACTCGAACCTGCAACCAATGGTTTTGGAGACCACTACTCTACCAATTGAGCTACGCCCGTAGATAAGGAAGAAGGCGCCTCTCTGGAGAGGCACCTTCTTCCGTATAGTTCAGTCTTCGTGACGATTACTCGATCACTGAAGTAACCTGACCAGCACCTACAGTTCGTCCGCCTTCACGGATTGCGAACCGCAACCCGACGTCCATCGCGATTGTGTTGATCAAATGCACCTCAATGGTTACGTTATCACCAGGCATGACCATCTCACGGCCTGCTTCCAAAACAATCTCACCTGTTACGTCCGAAGTACGGAAGTAAAACTGTGGGCGGTACTTGTTGTGAAATGGCGTGTGACGTCCACCTTCATCTTTCTTCAAAATGTATACCTCAGCAGTAAACTTTTTGTGAGGGGTAATTGAACCAGGCTTGGCAATTACCATTCCACGACGGATGTCGGACTTCTCAATTCCACGGAGCAACAAACCTACGTTGTCACCCGCCTCACCGCGATCCAAAATCTTGCGGAACATCTCAACACCAGTGATCGTAGAAGTGAGTTTCTCATCACCCATACCCAAAATCTCTACTGGGTCTGCAGTGTTAATTACTCCCGTCTCAATACGTCCAGTTGCTACTGTACCGCGACCTGTGATTGTGAATACATCCTCAACAGACATCAAGAATGGCTTCTCGTTGTCACGTGGTGGAATCTCAATCCAAGTGTCTACCGCCTCCATAAGAGCCAAAACGGTATCAACCCACTTGCCTTCGCCGTTCAATGCACCAAGTGCAGATCCAGCTACTACAGGTCCATTGTCTCCATCATACTCGTAGAAGCTCAAAAGCTCACGAATTTCCATTTCGACGAGTTCGAGGAGCTCCTCATCGTCAACCATGTCCACTTTGTTCATGAAAACAACCATGCGTGGAATGCCTACTTGGCGTCCCAACAGGATGTGCTCACGAGTTTGTGGCATTGGACCATCAGTTGCAGCAACAACCAAGATTGCTCCGTCCATCTGCGCGGCACCTGTTACCATGTTCTTCACATAGTCAGCGTGACCTGGGCAGTCAACGTGCGCATAGTGGCGGTTGGCCGTTTGGTATTCAACATGAGAAGAGTTGATCGTGATACCACGTTCTTTCTCTTCCGGTGCGTTGTCGATCTGATCGAACGAACGCGCCTCACTGTGCCCCGCGTCTGCGAGAACTTTCGTAATTGCCGCAGTAAGTGTTGTCTTACCGTGGTCTACGTGTCCGATCGTACCAATGTTTACGTGTGGTTTGGACCGGTCAAACGATTCTTTAGCCATAACCTAACTCTTTTTGTTAACTGTCTGATTTCACTATAAATTGACTCGAGCCAATGACGGGAATTGAACCCGTGACCTCATCCTTACCAAGGATGCGCTCTACCCCTGAGCTACATCGGCTTTAACCCTTACGGGTGGAGCGGAAGACGAGATTCGAACTCGCGACATTCAGCTTGGAAGGCTGATGCTCTACCAACTGAGCTACTTCCGCTTGTTGACTGACCGCGCTCGGTCAAGTCTTTGGTGGGGGTAATAGGATTCGAACCTATTCAGTCGAAGACAACAGATTTACAGTCTGCCCCGGCTCTCCAACTCCGGCGTACCCCCTTGTTCCAGTAATCTGCCCCCCACTTTCGTGGAGGACAGACTTAATGACGTTGAGCCGATGGAGGGACTCGAACCCACGGCCTGCTGATTACAAATCAGCTGCTCTAGCCAACTGAGCTACATCGGCGTCACTTTTCAAAGAACTGAGGAGACGAATCGCCCCGGTTTTCAGGACGGCAAATGTAAGAAACAATCTTGTGGTAACAAGGGGCTACGGCATCTTTTCCTCACGAAGTTCGTTCGTGATTCACAAAATGCTGATTTACTGAAGCTTAAGCAACGGCAGCGCGCACTTTTTTCTGCTTCAAAATTTGACGACGAATGGCCTCGACGGCCTCATCTACGGATGCTTCAAAGCTCGAAGCACGCCTTTTCGCGAAAAAATCTGCCCCGGGGGCATGAATCTTCACCTCTGAAAGCTTGTTTTCCCGTGCATCATTTTTTTCTACGCGGAGAAATACTTCACAGCTTATAATGTGATCGTGGAACGTGTTCAGTTTGGACAACTTGTTTTCGACGAAAGCGATGAGACGCTGGTCAGCGTCGAAATGAACGGAGTGGATTTGTACTTGCATGTGCATGTGTTGGGTTAATCTTGAGGACGCTGGTCCAAAGGACTATCCGCATGCACTTGTTTAAGCCGAGTCAAAGACTGATGTGTGTAAATCTGTGTTGAGCTCAAGGAGGCGTGCCCCAACATATCCTTCACAGCCGAAAGTTCCGCACCTCGGTTCAAGAGGTGGGTAGCAAAGGTGTGGCGAAGAATGTGTGGACTGCTTTTCTTGAGCGTGCTCACCATTGAAAGGTAATGACCAACCCTTCGGTAAATAAAAGAAGGGTATAGCGATCGCCCCGCATCAGTAATGAATAAATGCTTCGATTGAAAGGGTCTTTCTTTGATGTGACTTTCGAGGCATTTCATGGTCTCAGGTAGCAATGGAATTCTGCGTTCTTTGGATCCTTTACCCATAACGCGCAACTCACCTCTTTCAGTATGCAAGTCTGTGACATTTAATCCCAACAACTCACCAAGACGTATTCCTGTTTCGTACAACAGAGCCATGATGCCCCTGTCTCTCCTTCCTTTCCAATCTTCGGCGAAAATGGATTCATCAAACATTTCTCGCATCGCATGCTCTGGAACCACTTCCGGAACTGATTTCGATAACTTAGGCAACACGATTGCATCTGCTGGATCTTCAGCAATCCAACCTTGCCTTTTCGAGTAACGCACAAACGTGCGAAATGCACTGACTTTTCTGTGGATGGTTCTCGGCGCTTTGCCAAGCTTCATCATTTCCACAACATACCCCCTCAGCCATTCTGATTTAACACCAAGCAAATCTGCACACTCGTAACGCTCACTCATGAAACGTTGCAACTGATTCAAATCTGAACGGTAGCAACGCAACGTATGAACACTCCCTCTTTTCTCCTTCTCGAGGAAATCAAGGAATCCTTCTACAGGTGTTTCGGTTTGTTTCAAAATGCAAAAAAGGCGAATGGTCCGTGGACAATTTCGCCTTTTTCATCTAAAAAACAAAAGATTTACTCAATCATTTTTGATGTTTAGTCCGTTTTTATACACGGCCTTTTTTCTTTGCTCTCGATTCACCACACTTGGTTTAACGAATTCACGGCGAGAACGCAGCTCGCGCATTCTCTTTGTTCGATCAAACTTCTTCTTGAAACGCTTCAATGCGCGCTCAATGTTGTCTCCTTCTTTAACGGGAATTGAAAGCATGGTGTTCTAATTGGGATGCAAATTTACTGCGTGAGCTTGGAAAATCAAAACATTCAATCAAATTCAATTTTCTTTGAGAAGCTCTCGGGAAATCACGAGCTTTTGAATCTCACTTGTCCCCTCCCCAATCGTACACAGTTTGCTGTCGCGATAATATTTCTCAGCAGGAAAGTCTTTGGTATAGCCATATCCGCCTAGAACCTGGACACCCTCTGTAGCAACGCGCACACACACTTCGGACGCTTCATATTTGGCGATGGCGGACTCCTTGGTAAGCGACAGCCCTTTCTCTTTACGCCAGCACGCCTGCAACGTAAGTAAGTCAGCAGCTTCGATTTGGGTATACATATCTGCTAATTTGAAAGAGATGGCCTGGAATCTGCTAATCGGCTGACCAAATTGCTCGCGTTCCTTGGAATAATCCCGCGCGCATTCAAATGCGCCTTTTGCGATGCCAAGAGCCAAAGACGCAATGGAAATGCGTCCCCCATCTAGAATTTTCATTGCTTGAACAAAGCCTTCTCCCGGCTTTCCAAGAACTTGGTCGTCTGGCACAAAACAATCTTGAAATATCATTTCAGCAGTCTCAGAAGATCGCATGCCCAACTTGTTCTCTTTTTTTCCACCTGAGAAGCCTTCTTGCTCCCGAAGCACAACGAATGCTGTAATGCCGTGACTATCGAGCAACTCCCCTGTTCTGGCTAACACCACTGCTACGTCCGATGAAATGCCATGTGTGATCCAATTCTTTGTGCCATTGAGCACCCAACCATTTCTGTCGTTATCCCGAACTGCAGTGCACTGCATGCGCATCGCATCACTGCCTGTATTCGCTTCAGTTAGACCCCACGCACCTATGTGCCTGCCAGTGGCCAGATCGGGAAGGAATCGTTGCTTTTGCTCATCCGAACCAAACATGAGAATGTGATTGGTGCAAAGGCTATTGTGTGCAGCCATTGACAAGCCAATTGACCCACACACTTTAGCCAACTCCTCAATGGCGACCTTGTACTCCATGTAGCCCATGCCTGCTCCCCCTAACTCTTCAGGGACCAGCATGCCCAACAATCCAAGCTCACCCATCCTTGTAAATAGTTCTCGCGGGAAATATTGCCGTTCATCCCAATCCATGCGATGGGGCAAAATCTCACGTTGTGCAAAATCGCGAACAGTCGCGCGAATGGCTTTTTGATTTTCTGATTCTGTGAAATCCATTTTCTCTCTAAATAAAGTGAACCAACGACAAACAAGACTTCTCAACGGCTGCTATGGGCCAATGCTCTTGACCGTTCAAACCATCCAACGAAAGGATAAACGCGCAGCCCATAATTTCTGCGCCACAAGCGTCGGCCAGCTGGATTGCAGCACGCGCAGTGCCTCCTGTAGCGAAGACGTCATCGTGAATCAGAACTCGCATGCCAGGCTTTATAGCATTGACCTGGCATTCCAATTCTGCTGTTCCGTATTCAAGCTGATAAGCGACGCGTTTCAGTTCTCCCGGAAGTTTTCCCGGCTTCCGAAAAGGGACAAATGGCACCTGCCAATGCTGTGCCATTGCCAGTCCAAAAATAAACCCTCGGCTCTCTATTCCCACAACACACTCAGGGACACCCTGATCATTCTCAACCATCTGGACCATTGCGTCAATTGCCCTCTTCGAGAGGTTCGAGTTCGCCCAAAGCGGTCCCAAGTCTTTAAATGTCACACCAGGAATTGGGAAATCTTCAACATCTACGATGCATTCTTTAACCTCTTGAGCACAAAGCTCAATGTCATTCAGCGGATGTTGATTCAATAGCATTTTCGTTGAATTTACAAACCCGAAGATACGGAGACCATCGCCGAAATAAGCTGTCGGTCACAGGTATTGCACCACGTAAATCTTCCACCCTATCAAAAGCATGTTCTTTTCGAAAAGCCGAAATTGAATTTGCACCATCATAGCGAACATAAGGGTGCGTTTGAAGCTCCCGCCAAGTGGCGTGATTCAGACACAAAAACCGAAACACGCCTGAACCAATATGGAACCAAGGCTTGATTCCTTCGAGTTGTTCTGGATGCATGCCCCAAACTTCCCCGAGTTGGCCCACATCATGAAAGCCACCCAAAGCTTCTCTAAAACGGCAAATACGGCCAGCGATATTCGGCCCAATTCGAGGCAGCCCCTCCAGTGCTGCGCTGTCAATTGTATTGAGATTGAGACTTTGTTGCAGAATCTTTTTGCGCTGATAACCCGTGGTTGAGACCGACTTGACCTGAGGGTTTTGCTCCCCGCCTAGACGGCTGCGCTGCATTCGTGGCGCCTCAACTTTCAAGTCATTTAGGGCACCAAGCAATAGCCTTACAGACTGATTCTTATATGTATCCCGTTCCCGAGAAGCCCTCCAATCCAATTGCAACCAATAAACCCCGAAGACAACCCACGACATCACAGCCGCTTCGATCCATATTCTCTCGCCTCCTCGTTTTCCCAATCTTTTGATTTATTCGTGCGTCTTCATTCGTAACGCTTTATTTCACCAGACTTGATGCGTCGGAAATAATCAGCAACATCTTCTTTCACTTCACGCATGAGGAAGTACAAACCCAAAACATTGGGAAAGCACATCGCGAAAATCATCGCATCTCCGAAGTCAAACACACTCTGTGCTGAAATCGCGGATCCCAAGATTACAAACAAGCAAAAAATTGCCTTGTATGTGAGGTCTGAAGCGCGTGACTCACCGAACAGGAATGTCCATGACTTGAGGCCATAGTAACTCCAGCTAATCATAGTGGACAAGGCGAACAGAATTACAGCTACAGAAAGCACAACCGGAAACCAACTCATTGTTTGCGCAAACGCACTGCTTGTCAATTCAATGGCTTGAAGATCCTTCGCCTGTGCCAAGCCCAACGCCACATCTTGGCCCATCTCACCATAACCAGAAATCACAATCACCAAAGCTGTCATGGTGCAAATCACCACTGTATCAATGAATGGTTCAAGCAGAGCAACAACCCCCTCGCTCACCGGCTCATTGGTTTTGGCCGCAGAGTGGGCGATGGAAGCTGAACCAATTCCAGCTTCATTGGAAAATGCAGCTCTTTGAAATCCGACAATCAAGACGCCAATCAATCCGCCGTAAGCTGCTTCTGGTGAAAACGCACTGGAAATGATCAACGCAAAAGCACTCGGGATCTCAGCGACATTTCCGACCAATACCACCATGGCACCGAGTACGTAAATACCCACCATGAAAGGCACGACCTTGTCTGTAACCTTTGCGATGCTCTTGATCCCTCCGATGATGATCAAACCGACCAGCATCGCCATGACGACTCCGAAAATCCAACTCTGCCCAAACAGGAAAGAAGCCTCTCCTCCCGTCACCTCAATCAATTGTTTCGTTGCCTGGTTAATCTGGACCATGTTGCCCCCTCCGAAACTTCCTCCGATGCAAGCAATGGCAAACAAAACCGCCAAAACTTTTCCAAGGCGAACTTTTCCCTGCTTTGCCAATCCATCACGGAGGTAATACATCGGGCCTCCTGAGACCGAACCATCTTCATTTTCCTGACGGTATTTTGTACCAAGTGTGCACTCAATAAATTTGGAACTCATCCCCAGTAATCCGGCTACAATCATCCAAAACGTAGCTCCTGGACCTCCGAGAGACACAGCGAAGGCAACTCCCGCGATATTCCCAACTCCAACTGTCCCGCTCAGTGCAGCTGTCAGGGCTTGAAAGTGACTTACCTCACCAATATCATTCGGGTCGTCAAACTTCCCTCGCACCACATCCAAGGCATGTCCAAATGCCCGAATATTGATGAACTTGAAGTAGAAGGTGAAAAAGATTGCCCCGAACAAAAGCCAAATCAAAACGAATGGAACTTGAAGATCATCGCCGAATGAAACCGTGAAAAATATCACCTTCATAATCGCATTGGTCAATGGCTCCATGACGGAGTTGATGCGTTCATCAATGGTAGCAGCAGACGCTGTGGTCGTGATAAACGTGGCAGATAAGGCAATCAAAAACTGGAGAAAACGTTGCATGAGTTGCGGGGGGTTAATCGTATTGCCCCGAATATACAAATGAAGAACCTCAGGTCGCGCAACTCACGCAGGAGTTTGTATTCCAAGGTATTCGTTCAACAATCGTATCTGCTTCGCATCTCCGAGCACAAAAAGCTTCATGCTCTCATGCAATTCCGTGGTCGGTGCGGGATTGATCACCATTTCGCCATTTGCGCGTCTCAAGCCAATGACATTCACTCCAATGCGGTTTCGCGCATCAATTTCACCCAAGGTCAAATTTCGAAGTTTTTCGGGCAACTGCTGAACTTCCACCTCCTCTAAATTCACTTGTTCTGATCCTTGAATTCGAATGTGATCGAGGAACTCAACAACATCGGGGATAGCCACCAGGGAGGCCATGTGTGCACCTCCAACTTGGTCGGGCATAATCACATTGTGCGCACCTGCAACGCGCAATTTGCTCACCGCATTTAATTGAGAAGCTCGGCTGATGATCAACATTTCTTTGCGTCGCTCGCGGGCAGCCAAAACCACATACAAGTTTTGGGCATCATCCGGCAGCGTGGTAATTACAGCTCGAGCTCTGTCCAATCCAGCGTTGATCAAGTTTTCATCGTGTGTAGCATCTCCAGCAAGGACTTGCAGTCCTTTTTTTTGCAATGCCTTCACAAGTTCCGGGTCCGATTCAATGACCACAACTGCAGTATCGTGGTCCTGCAACTCAAAGACTGCTTTCTCACCTACCCTTCCGTAGCCACAAACAATTACATGCTGGTCCATTCCTTTCATGATGCGTTTGATTCGTTTGTTCCTAATTCGTTCGCGGTAATCCCCTTCCAAGAAAAACTGACTCACAGCTGTCACTGCAAACGTAAAGGTCCCGAGGGAGCTCACCACCAGCAGTGCCGTAAAAATCATTCCTTCCTCTGAAAGCGGTCTAACTTCACCAAAACCTACCGTAGACACGGTGATTACCGTCATGTATATCGCCTCAATCCACGTGTAATCTTCCAGCCATACAAAGCCAATGCTGCCCAAACAGAGCACACTGACGATGGAAATCGCCGCCATTCGAATGCGACGAACCAAGTTCATCTAGCCAACTGTTTTTCTCGGATGATTGTGGCCATATCACTTTGCAACTGAGAGGCGGCTGTTCGAGCCGCAGATGCAAAATCAACCTCCTTCGAAGCATAAAGAATGCTGCGAGAAGCATTGACAAGCAAACCACATTGATCATTCCATCCTGCATGGAGGACCGCACTGAGGTCTCCACCTTGCGCACCAACTCCTGGAACCAAAAAGAAGTTTCCGGGAGCGAGTTCCCGCGCTCTCGCGATTGATTCCGGTCGTGTGGCTCCAACAACAAACATCAGTTGATCCGGTGAACCCCACTCCTGAGCACGCGTAAGCACACGCTCAAAAAGAGGTGGTGATCCATGAAACTCGAAGTCATCCGCCCCTGAGTTGGAAGTGAGTGCAAGTAAAATGGTCCATTGATTTTCATAGCCCTCCATGAACGGCCTCACGCTGTCAGCACCCATGTAGGGGGCAACCGTTATCGCATGCGCCCCCAAGCCATTGAACATAGCTTGTGCGTATCGCTTTGCAGTGTTCCCAATGTCTCCTCTCTTTGCATCTGCAATGACAAGGCATTCGTCTGGAATATGCGCAATGATTCGCTTCAAAGCAGCCCAACCTTCTTCGCCGTATTGCTCAAAAAACGCCAAATTTGGTTTGAAAGCCACTGCGAGGTCGTGCGTGGCATCCACAATGGACTTACAAAACACTTCCATGGCTTCCACACCCTCACCGCAAACCGCTGGAATGCGCTGGATATCCGGGTCCAAGCCGACGCACAAGCATGATTCTTTTGCTTGAATTTGAGCGAAGAGTTCGTGTCGATTGTTCATGCGTACCAATTAATTCTGTGATGCAAGCAGTTCAGCTTGCTCAGCCATTCGAAGCGCTTCGATTACCTGTGTCAAATCACCACCCAAGATAGCAGGCAAAGCATGCGAAGTAAAGTGAATTCGATGATCTGTAACGCGACCTTGTGGGAAATTGTAGGTCCGAATTTTGGCAGAACGATCGCCGGTACTTACCAGCGACTTGCGTTTTTGTGCTTGTTCTGCAGCGACGCGCTCGCGCTCGCGCTCGAACAGCCGCGTCCTTAGCACCGTAAGTGCATGTTCGTAATTTTGGTGCTGTGAGCGACCATCCTGACATTCCACAACGATTCCTGACGGCCCATGAGTAAGCCGAACGGCCGATTCCGTTTTATTCACGTGTTGTCCTCCAGCTCCGCTTGCTCTAAACGTGTCACGGCGAATGTCAGAGACTTTTAGATCCACATCCACGGCTTCAGCCACAGGAAGGACTGCTACCGTCGCTGCACTGGTATGCACGCGACCTTGAGATTCCGTATCAGGAACGCGTTGCACGCGATGCACCCCACTTTCAAATTTCAACCAGCCGTAGACACCATCTCCCTCAACTCGAGCCACCACCTCTTTGAATCCACCTGCCGTTCCTTCATTGGCATTCACCAAGCTCCAATCCCAGCCTTTTTCTGTGCAATGCTTTTGATACATACGGAACAAATCTCCGGCGAACAATGCCGCTTCATCTCCTCCTGTTCCTGCTCTAAATTCAATCATTACAGGGCGGTCATCCACCTCATCCCGGGGCAACAACATGATTTTAGCCCCTTCATAGGCTTCCTCCAATCTACGTTCAAGTTCAGGACGTTCCTCTTGCGCCAATGCCTTGAAATCTGCATCTTCTCCGTGAATCCACTCTTCTGCTTGCTCAAGATCCTTTTCAAGGGAAACCACCAAGGAATGATGTTCAACAATTCCTGCCAGTCTCTTATATTCTCGCATAAGGTCGCGGTAGCGCTTGGCATCCTTGATCACATCAGGATCACCCACCAACTTCTCAACCTCATGGTAACGGTCAGAAATGGAGGACAATTTTTGCGTTAGGGCATCCTCTCTTTTCATGTGCTGAGCTAATCTCCGTATTGATAGGTGCCGTGCGCACCTGAAACAGTCACACGTTTTCCTGAAAACGACTCGCAACGCCCAATAATCTGTGCATCAACACCCATTGAAAGAGACGTTTCTATGATGGACTCTGCCGTTTTGGAATCCGTGTAAATTTCCATTCGATGCCCCATGTTGAACACCTCATACATTTCTTTCCAATCCGTACCAGAGCTCTTTTGAATCATCTGAAAAAGAGGTGGCGTCGGGAACAAATTGTCTTTGATCACGTGAACATTTTTCACAAAATGCAGCACCTTGGTTTGCGCTCCTCCAGAACAATGAACCATTCCTTTGATGTGAGTGCCCCACTCCGGTAAAATTTTTGCCATGAGCGGCGCATAGCTTCTTGTTGGTGAAAGAACCAACTTACCAGCATCCAAGGGAACACCTTCAACAGCGTCCGTCAAACCCCAATTCCCCGTGTAAACCCATTGCTCATCTGTGCCTGGATCAAAACTCTCAGGGTATTGTGCCATCAAGTCTTTCGCAAAAACATCGTGCCGAGCGGAGGTTAATCCGTTCGATCCCATTCCACCGTTGTACTCATTTTCCCAGCTCGCTTGACCATAACTAGCCAATCCCACGACGACTTGACCTGCTGCAATGTTCGCATTGTCAATGACATCGGTCCGTTTCATCCGAGCAACAACTGTCGAGTCCACGATAATTGTGCGAACCAAGTCACCGACATCGGCTGTTTCTCCTCCGGTACTTCGAATGTCGACACCATGGGACCTAAGCTCTGCCAATAGGTCTTCCGTGCCCGTGATGATCGCCTTGATCACCTCGCCCGGAATCAAATGCTTGTTCCTCCCAATTGTACTCGAAACCAAAATAGGACCCAAGGAACCTACACAAAGCAAGTCATCGATGTTCATCACCAATGCATCTTGTGCAATTCCTTTCCACACCGATAAATCGCCGGTGGCTTTCCAGTACATGTATGCCAGAGCGGACTTCGTACCTGCTCCATCAGCATGCATCACAACACAATGGTCTCCACTGCCTGTCAGGTGGTCAGGAACTACCTTGCAAAATGCTTGTGGAAACAAGCCTTTGTCTATCCCGGCAATTGCAGCGTGTACTTCCTCTTTACCAGAAGACACCCCACGGTTGGCATACCTTGAATCTTCCACTTATTCTCCTGGAACGTAATCGAAACGCATGATCCGGAAAACCGTTCGACGGTTGGCTTGGTGGGCGCGTTCCTTCTCCTCCTCTGTCTCCATTCGATTGATTTCTGCGTCTGCGACCAGCAACATGCCTTCGCCCCGACCAACTGCAATCAGTCTTTCTCTGTCAATTCCTGCTCCAAT
>Ga0208948_1001051_pt1 | contig 11909 bp, 7 predicted proteins | sample AOAMet11_17_M020_2_FD_188228 | JGI IMG/M metagenome (GOLD analysis project Ga0208948, IMG submission 188228) | Ammonia-oxidizing marine microbial communities from Monterey Bay, California, USA - CAN11_17_M020 (SPAdes) | ecosystem: Environmental > Aquatic > Marine > Intertidal zone | place...
GTGATGGTGGCAGCGAGTTTTTGGTCGTTGCTTTCGCCCGCAATCGAAATGACTGCAGGGGAAGGTTTTGCAAAAGTTGTTCCTGCATCCATTGGATTTGGACTTGGTGCTCTTTTCATTTTTGCTTTGGATAAATTTACTCCTCACCTGCACATTAATTTCAAACAAGACGAAGCAGAGGGGCCTGCGACTGACTGGCATCGATCGACGCTTCTCGTTTTGGCCATTACGCTTCATAACATTCCCGAAGGACTTGCCGTGGGCGTGTTGTTTGGAGCTGCAGCATTGGGATTGGACGGCGCTTCTGTTGGCGCTGCTGTCGCTTTGGCCATTGGAATTGGAATTCAGAATTTCCCGGAAGGCCTCGCTGTGAGCATGCCACTTCGCCGTCAAGGCGTCAGTGCGGGTCGATCCGTATGGTTTGGTCAATTGTCTGCAGTCGTTGAACCTGTCGCTGCTGCTATCGGTGCGATAGCTGTGATGCAAATGCAAGTGATTTTACCTTATGCCTTGGCGTTTGCAGCGGGCGCTATGATCTATGTGGTCGTAGAAGAGGTAATTCCAGAAACCCAACGCGATAAATACACCGATTTTGCCACCTTGGGCTTCATTGGAGGCTTTTTGGTGATGATGTCGTTGGATGTTGGCTTGGGCTAGCGCTGCAGCGAGAGTCTTTGTTTGCTAAGAGGGGTCAAACGGCTTGTTTGCTCCCTTCAGAACTCAGTTCAGCCAGCTGGGGGTGACTTTGCTAAACCACCCGGAACTCATCATGAGCAGCACGCTGTCAGCTTTCTGTTGAGCATCCAAGAAGACTTGCAAATCCGCTTTCGAGTCAATGATTCGCAGGCGATTTGAATTGCCAAAGCATTCTGCGATGAACGCTGAATCAAGTTCAGGTAATTTTTTATGCTTGAGCACTTCTGGGTCATAATACACAATCTGCTCATCCGCTCGCTCCAAAGCTTTTCGATACGTGGGTAGGAAGGCTCGGTTCAGGCTGGAAAATGTGTGCAGTTCAAACACAGCCGTGAGATGGCGATTGGGAAAGGCATCTTTCACCCCGGCGGTTGTTGCTCGAAGTTTGGACGGAGCATGAGCAAAATCTCTAAATGCGATGAAATTTTGAGTTTCCAGCAACAACTCCAATCGCCTCGCTGCCCCTGTGAAGTTGATCATCGCCGAGTCGAAGTCAGATGCAGAAATTCCTACAGTTGCAGCCAAAGCGCGGGCGCCTGCTAAGTTTTGCATGTTGTGTGTCCCAATGAGAGGCGTGCGTGATGTTTTGCCATCAGCCCAGCTCACCATGCTGGTGCCGTCCGTTTCGAGCGCGGAAACAGGGGTGTTGTATGGTATGAAAGTGAGGTCACTGCGCTTCGTCCGTCTTATCACGGCAGCCAAGTGTGGGTCTTCTTCGCACCAAACGACAGATGCGTTTGGCGCCAAGGTTTCCAGGTACGTATCAAATTGTTTTATATAGTCTTCTTCTGTTGGGAAAACGTTGATGTGATCCCATGCAATTCCTGTGAGCAAAGTGAAATGGGCCTGGTACCAAAAAAACTTAGGCCTACGGTCAATGGGAGAACTGAGGTATTCGTCGCCTTCAAAAACGGCGGTCTGCACCCGTGGGTCAAGATGCACCATGCGGTCAAATCCTTCCAGTTGCGCTCCTACCATGAAATTCACAGGCGATTTTATGGCCTTAAACGCATGCAAGAGCATTGAGGTAATGGTTGTTTTTCCATGGGATCCGCCTACTACAATGCGGCGGTCTTTTTCAACGGCACTGAAGAGGAACTCAGGATATGATTGAATTTTCACACCCACCCTTTGAGCTTGGAGCAATTCAGGATTGTCCTGCCTCGCATGCATTCCTAGGATGACACAATCTAAATTTTCATTGATTTGCTCGGGATGCCAGCCCTCATTTCGGGGCAACAATCCTGCCTCCCGCAAGCGACTTCTCGATGGTTCCAAAATTTGGTCATCCGATCCGCTGACTTGATGTCCAGCGTCAGCCAAGGCCAACGCCAAATTGTGCATCGCACTTCCTCCAATGGCAATGAAATGTATTCGCATGGTGCAATTTCTTCAAATAAACCTCTTAGGGAAGGGATTGCGCATATTGATGCCAACAGCTTAGCTTTGACATCATGAGCGGCAAACGGTCTTTTTTGGAAGGATGGCTGGCATTTTGGGCAAGCTTTCGATACATGAGGCAACGTGGCATGAAGGGGTGGATTCTTGTTTTTTCGTTGACGACGGTGCTAGGATGGTGCGGCATAGCATTTGCTTGGTGGTATTCCTTGACCCACTTGCGTGATATCATTTTGGAATCACCGTCGCTAGGCACCATGAATTCCTCAGCAATTGATGCGGATGCTTTTACCTGGTCAGGCATCAGAGAATTGTCGAGGATTGTATTTTCTCAAGGACTGGCCTCATTGATTCAAATTCTTTTTGCTGTTGCCGGTGTGTTCCTGAATCTAAAAATCACGAAGTTTTTGGTGTTGGCGATTTTAGGACCACTGATTGCGATGCTTTCAGAACGAGCTTCATCTGGCGGAAAGGAAAGTCAGCCGTCAAGCTGGAATTGGGGGGGATTTCTTCATGGATTTGTTCGAGGAGCAAAGTCAGCTCTTTTAATGTTTTTGGTCGAAATCGGTTTGGGTATGATCATTGGCTTAGGAAGTTTTTTAGTCTCAATGTTGCTGCCTTTTTTGGCGCCATTTCTTCTGGTTTTGGTGCCGTTAGCATTTGGGGTTCTGGGGTCTTGGTTTTATGGCGCTGCCATGTTTGATTGCATCTGGGAACGCCGTGGATTGGGCAGCAGAGCTGGTTTGAAAGCGTCTAGGGAACTCGGGAGTGCAGTGGTGGGACTCGGGTTTCCACTCTATATTTTTATGACCATCCCATTTCTTGCGTTTCCATTAGGACTCATTCTGGGGCCTGTAGGAGGCGCTGTTGGTGCGGTATTGCTTGATGAGTCAGAACCGAATGGTTAACTTTCGACTATCGCGTCCATATTTCGATAAAAAGAGCTGCTGTGCGCGTCACAGTTTGTTTGAATAAAAACCATCACGATGTACAATTTTATAAAGAGTGTTTCACTGATTTTTTCGTTTTTTTTAGTCAGTGAATCAAGTGCTCAATCTTGCATTGATAGCACGCTCATTGACCCTGAAGTAATGTGCAGTACACTTTGGGAGCCTGTTTGCGGATGCAACGGTGTGACATACTCAAATGATTGTGTTGCAACCTTTGCCGGTGGCGTGGTCTCTTTCGTCAACGGGGAGTGTACAGGACTTAACGGAGACTGCATCGACCTTGGAAATGTTGATTTTGGAGCATGTGATATGGCTATGGGCGTGGCGTTGATCGGTGGATCGTGCCAGTTCACGTCCGGTTGTGGCTGGGAAGTTGACGGTGAAGATTACCAACCTTATTTCTTTGAGTCCATTGATTTGTGTGAGATTGCGTGTGATGTGGGTTCAGGCTACGCAGCATTTCAAGATGAATTGGAGATTTTGCAAGTTTTTCCAAATCCATCAGAAGGTGTTGTTTCTGTTTTGGGTATGACGGTCGATATGGAATGGAAGGTGTACTCTTCAATTGGCGAGTTTCACTGTTCGAGACGCGGACCATGCCTGCAATTGGAATTGCCTCGTGGCGTTTGGGTCATTGCACTTGAAAATGGTGAAATACAGCGTTTTGTTGTCCGATAAAAGGGGGAAACGGATCGATGAATCAAAGTTTTTGCACCGCATTGTTGGTGCGAGGTTTTCCACTTCTGTTGAAAAGTCCGGTGTTTTTTTATCGATATACGTAGCTTTTTCATAGCTAAATCACTATATTTATAGTCTCAAACTAACACTGATGAAGAATCTCATTTCTTTTCTTGGGCGGATTTTGCCCTTTGCTATTGTAGGCAGCCTTTCGATTACTACCGCCCTGGCCCAGCAGGCGCAAGTGCAAATTGTTCGAGCGGACATCAATGGAAACCAGATCAATATGTACCTGGATCACGATTCTTTGCAGCGTTTCGTAAACCAGGCAGTTGGAGCAATGGATGCAGATGCGGACGGGAGTCTCTTGGAATGGTCAGATGTACTGACCAATGGCAACAACCCTGAGATGAATGTCAATTTTAGCGGATACAGCGTATTCGGCATTGATAGTTTGACTTCCACGGGAGTGCTATTAGCAGATAGCCTCGTACTGAATAAGGATGCCGAAATCACAGGTAAATTGATTTTGGGAGATTCGTTGGCCGTAGCAGGAGCTGCTGCTTTGGATAGCACATTAAGCGTTGCAGGTTACACCCGAGTCAACGATTCCTTGTACGTTTTGAAAGCAGCCTTATTTGCTGCGGATGTTAGTGTAGGCGATAGTCTGTTGGTTACTGGCGCAGCGGCTTTGGATAGCACGCTTGCTGTCACAGGTATTACAACATTGAGTGACAGTTTGGTTGTTGCTGGCAACTCGGATTTGAACGGAACGTTGGATGTAACGGGCGAGACCACGATTACCGGCGAACTTCACGCGAGTGACAGTTTGGTTGTTGCTGGCAATGCCGATTTCGATGCTACTTTGAACGTTGATGGAAATGCAACTGTCGGAGGAACACTGGCTGTTACAGGCACTGCTTCTGCGGCGAATGCTGTTGCGGATAGCGATCTGATCACTAAGGGGCAATCTGACACACGTGACGATTCATTGGCAACGGCTGTTGCAGCTAACGATACTGACATCGCTACCTTAAACACAACTCAAGATTCAATTGAGAGTGCTATTCAAGCCAATGATACAGACATCGCTACTTTGAACACAACTCAAGATTCAATTGAGAGTGCTATTCAAGCAAATGATACAGATATCGCTACTTTGAACACAACTCAAGATTCAATTGAGAGTGCTATTCAAGCCAATGATACAGATATCGCTACTTTGAATACAACTCAAGATTCAATTGAGAGTGCTATTCAAGCCAATGATACAGACATCGCTACTTTGAATACAACTCAAGATTCAATTGAGAGTGCTATTCAAGCCAATGATACAGATATCACTACTTTGAATACAACTCAAGATTCAATTGAGAATGCTATTGCTTCCAACGATACAGAACTTGATAGCATCTTTGCACGAGCAGACTCGATCGTCAATGTTCTTTACTGGAACAACGACGGCGGAGTGCTTTCACACGACGCTGGTATTGATTCAGTTCACGTTGACGGTGTGCTCCAGGTCAATGGAAACGAGACCGTTGGAGGTACGTTTGGTGTCACAGGTGTCACAACATTGAGCGACAGCCTGTACGGCACGAACGCTGATCTTGCGGGCACCACTACAACAACTTTCTTGCGCGTTGATTCGAGCTTTGCTTTATTTCCAACTGCTGTTGCGAGTGGAGTCGGTTCAATGGCCATAGGAGAAGAAGCTGTTGCTAGCGATGTTTCCGCCATTGCGATTGGTGCGCGTACTGAAGCTTCTAGCTACAGTGCTATCGCCATCGGAAACGGAGCAATCGCCGGGATGAATGCTGTTGCCGTGGGACGGGACGCAACTGCTTCAGGAGAAGGTTCTGTAGCCCTAGGAGACAGTGCGTCAGTGAATAGTTCTTTTTCCAACATTGCGATTGGTTACGGAGCAAACGCTGGATTGGCAGGTGATATTAGTTGGGCGACTCTGGCTCTTGGAGCATATTCTCATGTCGCAGGCTCGCAGAACACTGCATTCACGATGGGTAGAGTTAATGCAGGCTCCTTTAACATTGCAATGGCGAAGGGTTCTGTAGTCGACACAGTAAGCGACGGGAGTAATGGCACAACTGCATCAATTGCATTAGGTGTTGATTCAAAAATTGGTGAAAGTGGTGTTTCGCATAACGCCATGACTTTTGGCCAAGGTTCTCGAGCAAATGGAACCAATAACTTTGCTTTTGGATCATTCTCTTTTGTGGACTCACATTCTGGCGCACCATCTTTCAACAACATTGCTTTTGGAAATTCCACTCATATTTTGAATGGATCCTCGAATAGCTTTGCGTTTGGCAACACATCGAAAATTGAGGCAGATGCAGGACAATATGCTTTCAACACATTCGCTTTTGGAAATGGCTCTGTAATCGATGGGCACTGGCCGTCTAACTCATTTGCTTTTGGTAACGAATCGAAAGTATCGGGTTTTAATGTGGTTAATTTTGCAAACAATTCTCCAGCGCGATTCTCAAACCTTGCCATGTTTGGACAATATGCGGATACTTCAGGGTTTGCTGTAACAGTTGATGCTGATTTGGAGCTGGATTCAAGAAGCGGTTGGATTGCGACCGATCCTCTCTTCGTCATTGCAAACGGTTTGGACGACACCCAGCGAAGCAATGCATTTGTCATGCTGAAAGATGGTTCATCTAAATTTTACAATTCACTGGTTGTAAGCGACGATGTTGATGTTTCCGGAGCGACTACTTTGAATGGTGATCTAACCATAAATGGCGATAACTTCGTTTCTTACGCTGAGACATCAATTCACAACAATTTGATTGTTCTGGATAAGACAAATGGTACTACTACGCAATTTTCGGTAAATGAGGCCAATGGCAATACCATGATTGCGGGAGCGCTCGATATGACCAATTTTGATGTCGATGCTTCGGGTAACCTAGATTTAGATGCTAATCTGGATATGGATGGCACAACAGCTGATTTTCAAGCATCAGGTGCGATTTCCTTGGACGCTGGACTCGCCTCAAACTTTACGACTACAGCTGGTGCGTTGACCCTTGAGGGCGCAGGTGGCGTTACGGTCACGTCTACTGGAGGTACGATGGCACTGAATGGCGCAGGTCAGACAGTCGATTTAGATGCAACCACGTTGGATGTTGACGCGACTACGATTACAGTTGACGCCACGACAACCACTTTCACGGGCGATGTCAAAGGTCCGAAAGCAACGAGTGACGACGAATTCGTGACCTACTTCCAACTAGATTCATTGGCCAATCAGGCTCCTTACAACGAGACTTATATCGTCACGAAGAAGGACGATACATATTCTCAAACGATCACTGTTGGAGGAGGGGAACAAGAAGTTCAAATAATGCCTACTGCAGTTCCTTTGTATCTCGGTTTTGTGGTGGACATGTCTGACGCAGTGTCGGCACTCGATGTTGATAATATAAGCAACAATGAGCCTATATCAGTTCTGGCATCTGGAGGTGCAAGCGCTTCAACCCAGTCGTTTAATCTCAAAGAGCCCGGCATGTATGAGTCAACTGTGACGCTGCAGGTTACAAATCCAAACGCAAACGACGCCATGGTTACTCTGAGCTTGATGAACTACGATCCTGGAACACAAAGCACTTGGGACAACCCTCGAGTTTTGAGCTGTGCAACTGAAGTTGTTTATGGTCAGTACGGTGCGAATGGAGCATTCAATGTTCCAGTTCACTTCAATATGGCTTCAACTTATAAAATGGACAATGAGAATGAGGATGTTTATCTCGTTATTGAAACGGTAGGTGAAGATGTTGTCATCCAATCGTTTGCGTTTTCTGTATCACGCAGCGGCGAATAATTTCAAATACTCACATGTGCTTATGAAAAAAGCCCCTCGTTTTGAGGGGCTTTTTTGCGTCTTATTGGATCGAATCAGTTCCGCTTCATGCTCAGCTTTGCGCCCAAAACTTCGAGGTCATCAAAGAACTCGGGATAGCTTTTGGCAACGCACTCAGCACCTTGGATGATGACGGGGTCTTTACCACGAAGTCCCATCAAAGCAGCTGCCATCGCGATGCGGTGATCTCCATGTGGATCGATGGTTATGGCTTTGTCGCACGCACCCTTGCAAGGGTGCACGGTCATGGTGTCGCTGGATTTATCAAGTTCGACAACCACATTGAATTTTGCCCACTCTTCTTGGAGCACTTGAGCGCGATCCGACTCCTTGTGAGTCAAGCGATGGACGCCTTTGAGTTTGCTCGGTTTTTTGCCGAATGATGCGAGTGCGCAGAGAACTGGAAACAAATCAGGCGAGTCCGTGAGATCTACGGAGAAGGCGCGCACCGGCCTTTTGGCGACTTGAATGCCCGTCTCAGTTCCTGACAAGGCTCCGCCTGCAAAGAGCAGTGCTCCGCGAATCGCTTCATCGGCTTGCGTGTATTGGCTATTTAGTCCATCGATTTCCAAGCTTTGTTCAGCGCACAACATGCCGGCGACAGCCAGAGCGGCTGCACTCGACCAATCGCCGTCAATGGCTGCTTCGATCTGCTCGTAGCTTTGCCCACCGCGGATGGAGAACTCGGTCAGTTGTTGGTTGGAGTCAATTTCGATCCCGAAATCTTCGAGGATTTCGAGTGTTAACACGACATAAGGTTTGCTCACGAGGTTGCGAACCACGATGTGAGAGTCATTCGGAGCACAAGGAAGCGCCATCAGTAAGCCCGTGAGAAACTGAGAGCTCAAGGAGCCGTCGATATTTACTTTTCCGCCCGAGATGGAGGCATTGAATGCAAGTGGGAAGGAGCCATTTTTGCCTTCTATTTTTCCACCCAACGATTCAACGGCGTCAATGATTTCGTGCATGGGACGCCCTTTCAAATTACCTTCAGCGGACATTTGAATGGGGGGAGGAGCCAAACCTGCAATGGGCGCAAACAGACGAGACCCCAACCCTGATTCCATGGGGGTCAATATTCCCTCCCTGGACTTTGGTTGACCGTTTACCCCTGTGATTGCCACATGGTTTTCGCCAATTTCGACCTCTGCACCCAATTGCGCCGCCATCAATAGGGATGCGGTGCAATCATCGGCTTGCGAAAGATTGTGCAACACGGAAGTGCCATGACTTAGCAATGCGCCAGCAACAAGTCGCTGCATGACCGATTTAGAAGCCGGAGCATGCACCGTTCCCGAGAGCAATGACGGCCAGACGGTGATGTTCATTTTACACCTGTGTAGATGCTAGCTATTCCGCCTGTTAGTGCGATGCACTTGCAGTTCTGGTAGCCGCATGACTCCATGATTTTCATGAAATCTTTGCCTTCTGGAAATGCTTGAACACTTTCTGGCAAGTAGGTGTAAGCGGCCGCGTCCTTGGAGACTAATTTTCCGATGGTGGGCATGATGAATCGGAAGTAAAAAGCAAACAATTGCTTCATTGGAAAGTGTCTTGGTTTGGAAAACTCCAACACAATTCCCAAGCCGCCGGTTTTGAGGGTGCGATGCATTTCGGACAATCCCTTGTCCAGGTGTTCAAAGTTTCGGACGCCAAATGCCACGATGTAGGCATCAAAAGTGTCCTGGTCGAAAGGCAAATTTGCGCTGTCGCCCTCCATCAATTCAATTTGGTTGGTCCAACCGCGTTTTTGAATCTTTTGGCGGCCCACATCAAGCATGCCTGGGGAAATGTCAACACCCGTGACATGGGCATCTGTGAGTCCCATGCGCACAGCTTCAATGGCAAAATCAGCAGTGCCCGTGGCCATGTCCATGATTTTGGCGCCTCCTTCTAGCTTCTGGGCAGCAAGGTGACGCTTCAAAATTCGAATGGACTTTTTTCGCCATAGGACGTCAATGCCAAAAGAAAAGAGATGATTGAGAAAATCATAACTGTGCGCAATGTTATCAAACATGCGAGCAACTTGCTCTTTTTTTGATTCTTGATCCTGAGCGGTGTAAGGCGTAATGCGGGTTCCCATGCGAGTGTTTTATCCAACCATTGTATGGCCTTCAGGATATTTAATGTGTGTTTGCGTCAATTTCCCACCGAGTGCATAGGCGACAGTGAGGGTTCCTACACGTCCGACAAACATGCTTACCATCACAATCACTTTTCCGAAGGGACTGAGCAGTGGAGTGATTCCAGTGCTCAAGCCGACGGTTCCAAACGCACTCACTTCCTCAAATATCAGGTCCAAAATGTTGCGTCCTTCCATGCTCAGTATCTCGGCTTCAGATATGCATAACATGAAAATCGCAGCGGTGTTTCCGACCAGAAAGAAAAGCAGCACGCTGTAGGCTCTGGATCGTAAAACGTCGGGTATGGTTCGCTTGAAGAGTTGCACGTGGTCATGGCTTCGAACGGTGCGCCATACGTCTGCGAGCACGATGGAAAAGGTGGAAGTTTTTATTCCGCCTCCGGTTGAACTCGATGATGACCCGATAAACATTAAGATGATGAGCAAGAATAACATAGGCACACCAACTTGTCCAATGTCAACCGTGTTGAATCCGCTGGTGCGTGTGGCACTTTGAAAGACCGATGTGGTGAATTGACCGAAAGGACTCATCCCCTCTAATGTGCCGCCTCGCTCCAAAAGCCAATAGCTGATGGATCCAATTCCGACAAGGCCAAGCGAGAAATACAACGCGATTTTGGTCGCAAATGAGATGTGCTTCCATGGCTGCTCCATCCGTTCTCGAAGACGCTCAAAACCAAACAGATCAAAGATTGCGACCATTCCCAAGGCACCAAAAAAGACCAAGGCAGTAATGATCCAGTGAATGCTGTAATTGTGAGCGACTGCAGGATTGGATAAACCTTCGGTGAAGAGCGAGATTCCGGCATTGTTGAACGCAGAGACGGAGTGAAACACAGCATAAAACCAGGCCTTTCCATTGCTCAATCCGGTCAGGCTTTCTCCCCAAGACATGTACATCGCCAGTGCGCCCAAGGCTTCGATGCCGATGCACCACATCAAGACCTTTCCAAGCATGCCATTGCTGGCATTGAAATTGTCTTTGTTGACGAAGTCTTCAATGACTTCATGCTGGCGAACACCAAGTCCAAATTTAGAAGCAAGCACCAAGAAAGAGCCGAATGCGACTAGATTCAATCCACCAAGTTGAATCAATAAAAGGAGCACGACTTGTCCTTTGTAGCTGAAGAAAGTCACTGTGTCGACCACCATGAGCCCCGTCACACATGTTGCGCTGGTAGAGGTGAAGATGGCATCAAGAAAATTCATGCTCCCAGGTGCGGTTGTCATCTCTGGCAACATCAACAGCACGGTACCTGCCGTCACAATCCCCAAAAAACTCATGATAAAGATGATGGCCGGATTCAATCGCACGCGAGGCAGCACGGAGCCTTCGCGAATCAACTCCGCCACCACCACGGTAAAGAAGTACCCTTGAATGAACAAGGTGCTAAAGTCTGATATGGATTCGAAGCCAATGCTGCTGGAAAGCCGACTGATGAGGAGTTCGCCTGTCAGTAAATCACTCACACCTTCAACCACCAATACGGCCATTACAGCTGCCTCAAACCAGGTTTTCCGGATGTATCGAAGCGGGTGATAATCGTAGAGGATTCGAGTGACATACTGCAGCACGTAGAAGGCAAACGTGCCCTTTACGAATCCTAATAGTTGTGCAGCGGTGGCGCTTTCGTTGGGGTAGCCATAATAAATGGCCAGTACAAAAAGGGCAGATGTCGATACCACCAAGTTGAACAGTTTCAATCCATTCAGAACGCGCTCTTTCGAGCCGTACAAGAATACATTGATCCGTTCCCTGATTTCGTGGAGCTTCATTGAGAGAGGGTGGCTGGCTCAATGGCGTCGCGATGCTGCATCCATTCTGCCTTGAGGCGTTCGAGTTCTACCGGCACTACACCAACCTTTTCACAGACCAATCCACCAGCCAAATTTGAAAGCGCTGCGATGTCCATGATAGGCACATCCAATGCGAGCAGAAATGAGGCCACCGCAATGACGGCATCGCCAGCCCCGCTGACGTCGAGAATTTCACGTTCAAATGCAGCGATGCGGCAGAATGGTTGCGCAGCATCAGGACCATAAACGCAAACCCCTCGCTCACTCAAAGTCACCATGGAAAACATTGGATTGAGCATGTCATGCATGCGCTGCACGCCACGTTCGATGTTGCCATCGCTTGTCTTTTCAATGGCCA
>Ga0208948_1001052_pt1 | contig 11908 bp, 9 predicted proteins | sample AOAMet11_17_M020_2_FD_188228 | JGI IMG/M metagenome (GOLD analysis project Ga0208948, IMG submission 188228) | Ammonia-oxidizing marine microbial communities from Monterey Bay, California, USA - CAN11_17_M020 (SPAdes) | ecosystem: Environmental > Aquatic > Marine > Intertidal zone | place...
TAGCGTCGCATCAAAAAGTATATTTTTCTAGAATAGGATATGCAGATACAATTTTTGGGGTTAGCGAGAGTTTGCCACTTGCGTATTTAAAAGATAAATCTTTTACCCTTGTAACAGGAATTGCCAATCCCGCTCCTTTGGTTTTATTTTTAAAAGAGCAGGGGTTTTCTTTTTCTCATAAAAAATATGCAGATCATCATCGTTTTTCTGCATCAGAAATTGCTACCCTACAAAAAGAGGAGTTGATAATAACCACAGAGAAGGATTACATGCGTTTGCAAGCTCCTTTAGGGAAATATGCGCTCTATTATTTGCCTATAAAAACCATTATTTTAAACAAACAAGAAGCGTTTTTTAAAGAAACCATTTTGGAGGCTATTGCGCTTATGAAAGGGTAGGGGTGTTTTGTTTTTTACTTAGTTTGAGAGTGTCGTGTATTTTCTCAAAAAACTCTTCTGGTTTAAAGGGTTTGGGTATAATTTCATTAAATCCTACACGGAAAAACTCATCTAGATTTTCATCAATAGTAACAGCCGTTAATGCTATAATTGGAATCCCTTTATTAAACCCTCGTATTTTTTGAGTGGCTTCAATACCGCTTATCCCTGGCATATGTATATCCATTAACACAACGTCAAAATCATTTTCTTTTACTAGTTGCACAGCGTCAGTTCCGTTGTCTGCTACTTGACATACCATCTTGTTTTTCTCTAAAATTTTCTTGGTAATCATTTGGTTGATTTTATTATCCTCGACCACCAATACGTTTTTACCAACAAGATATTCAAGATCAATAACCTTCTTTTTATCGGTTTTTGATTGTTGCGATACTTTTTCATCTGAAATATCCAGATCTAGATTAAACCAAAACTTTGATCCTTCACCTAGTTTACTTTCTAATTGAATTTTACTGTTCATTAGTTCAAGTAAGTTTTTTACAATAGAGAGCCCAAGGCCAGTACCTCCAAATTTTCTGTTGATTTGGAGTGACCCTTGTGAGAAGGTTTCAAAAATGGTTTTTTGTTTTTTCTTTGAGATTCCTACACCATTATCTTCAATTTCAAAATTTAGTTTTATGCTATTGTTGTATTGGTCAATTTTTCTAACCCGAATTACTACTTCTCCATTTTGGGTAAATTTAACGGAGTTACCAATAAGGTTAATTAGTACTTGAGATAACTTCACTGGATCACCAGAAAGACTCTCTGGAATGCTGTCATCATAATCAACTCTTAGGGTTGTTTGTTTGTCATTCGCAGATTTCTTAAGAGCAATGAGTACATCATTAATTCTTTTTTTAAGATGAAATGATATTTTTTCAATTTCTACTTTATTTGCTTCAAGTTTGTTAAGGTCTAAGATGTTATTAATTAGTGACAATAGGAACTCTCCAGAAAATTTAAGTGAATCTAGATGCTCTTTTTGGTGTTCTTTAGGGTTCTCTTCCATCAATAAATGGGTGAGTCCTGTCACTGCGTATAGGGGTGTTCTTAGCTCATGTGTGATGGTAGATAAAAACTGTGCTTTGGCTAAGGATGCTTTCTCTGCTTTTTCTTTGGCTAATTGTAACTCTGTATTTTTGTCTTGCAGCAAGGTATTTGCCTTGGCTCTTAAGTTGTTGTTTTTATAGAGTGATAAGGTAAGTAAAGAAAGTATGGCGATAATGGCAATGCTTAGCCCGTTTGTGATTACATTGAAATTTTCAGATCTTTCTTTGTCTAAAAGCTCCTCGTCAGAGGGCATGGTCTCTTTTTGAATTTCTACAACAATGGGTTCGGGATTGTTAATTGCAGAAATTAAACTGATATTTTCAATTTTAAGCGCATCTATTTTAGAGGTGTATTCCTCTAGCAATTTTTTTGCTTTAGTGCTGTCTCCCTCTTTTTGGGCAATGGTTGAATTGATTTGATAGGAATCAATTTTTAATTTATTATAGTTTTTGGCTTTAATAATTAGCAAGGCATCTTTTAAAGCAGTTTTTGATTGCAACAGATAGCTTGTACCTTTATTATCTTCTAGAAGTAACAACGCTTTTACTTTGTATAATAATCCAGAGGCTTCTTGGAAAGACATATCAAACTCTCTGTATTTGACAATCCCAGCATTTAAATAATTTAAAGCTACTTTGGGATTTCCTTTTACAAATTCTAAAATCCCTCTACCCAATAAAATGGAGGATTTTCCTCTCTCATTATTGCTTGTGTTATATAGCGCATCTGCTTGTTTAAAATAGTTTTCTGATACGGTGTATTGAGATAGTCTTGTTGTAATGAAGCCTTGAAGAGTTAGTGCGCTAGCAAGTTTCTCTTTGTTTTGTGAATCCTTTAATTGCGCTATGGCTGTGGTGTTTAATTTTGCAGCCTTGTCATAATTTTCAAGATAATAATGCAGTTGTGCATTGCTTAGCGCTATTTCTCCTTTACTAGGTATTTTTTTTAAAGTACTAGCAAGACTATTTGCCTTTTTTATTTTTTTTAAAGCCAGTTCAAAATTTAGCGAGATTACAGCGCCACAAGCCTCTTCTCTATATTGCTCTACGAGCCTTACAGAGTTTAATGTGGTTGCAGCATTATTTGTATCGGCCTCTTGTGCTAACAGCGAAGAAGGAGCGATATAAAGGGTGAAAACAACCGCTATTTTTAAACAATAGAAATGTAGCTTGTTCATTAAAAAAAATGTAGTTTGTCGGTAAATATAGTTATTTCCTCGATATTTTGTACACCAAATCTATAATTCTTGAAGAATATCCTGTTTCATTGTCATACCAGCCAATAATTTTTATCATTTTGCCAATCACTGATGTCATTTCTGAGTCAAGAACACAAGAATGTGTGTTTCCAACAATATCGATTGATACAATGGGGTCTTGTGTGAATTCAAGGATGCCTTTCAGTGGGCCGTTGGCCGCTTTTTCAAATAAGGTGTTAACTTCTTGTATTGAGGTCTTTTTTTTAACATTCAGGGTAATATCACACAAAGAGCCATTGGCAACAGGAACACGTATGCCGCATCCGCCAATAACATTGTTTAAATCTGGAAAAAGTTTGGTGAGCGCCTTTGCGGCTCCCGTTGTAGTGGGCACTATAGATTGCCCAGCAGCTCTAGCTCTTCTAAGATCTTTGTGGGGCTGGTCGTGTAGGCTTTGATCTGTGGTGTATGAATGTACTGTTGTTATGTAGGCCTGTTCTATTTGAAATGCATCATGAATGAGTTTCAGCATTGGAGCTGCATTGTTGGTAGTGCAGGATGCGTTTGAAATAATACAATCTTCTGGTGTTAACATCTGGTCGTTAACTCCAGCGACTATCATTTTAATTTGATCATCTACGGGAGGAACACAAAGAATTACCTTTTTCGCTCCACTAGAAATGTGCTGCTCTAATGCAAATTTTGATTTAAATTTTCCAGTGGCTTCAATAACAATATCTACCTCTTGCCAGGGTATATCTGAAATGGCTGGCTTCGAAGTAAAAGGATATGATGTATCATCTACTTTGATGCTATGGGTTGTACTCTCTACTTTTCTGTGAAGCACCCCATGAATACTGTCATATTTTAAGAGGTGACTTAGTGTTTTAGCATCTGCAATGTCGTTAATGGCTACTACCTCAATTTCTGGGTGTTGCAATAATAACCTAAAAACTCTTCTTCCAATTCTCCCAAAGCCGTTAATACCAACTTTAATTATTGCCATAGTATTTTAAGTGAGGTGTTTCTGGGCCTTGTAAGAAGATCGAACTAGTGCACTACTCTCAACATGTCTAAAGCCCATTTCAAGACCAATTTCCTCGTATTTTTTGAATTGTTCTGGCGTGATAAATTCTTTGACAGGTAAGTGCTTTTTAGAAGGTTGCAAGTATTGTCCAATGGTAAGTATGTCAAGCCCTACACTGCGCAAATCTTTCATGGTTTGGATTACTTCCTCTTGCGTTTCACCCAGACCAAGCATCATTCCGCTCTTGGTGCGTTTTATGCCATTGTCTTTAAGGTATTTTAAGACCTCCAAACTTTTTTCGTATTTGGCTTGAATACGTACCTCACGTGTTAATCGTTTGACAGTTTCCATATTGTGAGATACTACCTCAGGATTTACAGCTATAATACGGTCTATGTTTGTAGTGTTTCCTTGAAAATCTGGAATTAATGTTTCAAGGGTAGTCTCAGGGTTCATGCGCCGAATCGCCTTTACTGTTTCTGCCCAAATGATAGACCCCATGTCTTTTAAATCATCACGATCTACAGAGGTAACCACTGCATGTTTTATACCCATGATTTTTATGGATCGAGCCACTTTTTCTGGTTCATCCCAATCTACATCTTCTGGCCTTCCTGTTTTAACACCACAAAAACCACATGAGCGTGTACAGATGTTTCCAAGTATCATAAATGTTGCAGTTCCTTCTGTCCAACATTCTCCCATATTTGGACAGCTTCCAGAGGTGCAAATTGTGTGCAGGTTGTATTTGTCTACCAATCCTCTTAGGGCAGTGTATTTTTTACCAGTAGGTAACTTTACACGAAGCCATTTAGGTTTTGGGGTTCTTTGCTGAGGTGCTAAGGTTTCTGTGCTCATAGATTACAAAGATACGTATACAAAATTAATAGTGTTCTATTTTTAAGACCTGCATACGTTAAAAAAATCAGAAAGATTTTATCAATTGTATGCAATAAATGGAGCAAATACGCTAAGGTCCTGTATATAATTTAAAGACTGTTGTTTTTGGTGATAATTTCTGCTAACAATTTTTTTGCCCGCAATAGCCTTACTTTGATATTGCTCAGGGGTTCGGTGAGTTCTTGTGCTATTTCACTGTAGCTCATTTCTTGAAAATAACGTAACTGAATAACCTCTTGGTAAGCAGGTTTTAATAGCTTAATGTCTCGCAACAATTGCGTTAAATTTTGCTTTGTAATTAACACATCTTCTGGAGTTGGGTTTGCATCTGGCACACTTTTTAACTGTGCATCACTTGCTGAGTTTGCTTGTGTGTGTAGTGTTGCATTTTTTTTTCTAGTCTTGTCTATCTGTATGTTTTTAGAGATTGTAATAAGCCATGTGCTAAAAACATAGGTTTCTTTATAGGAGTGTATTTTGTCAAATGCTTTTGCGAAGGTTTCTATGGTAATGTCCTCAGCCTCAAATTCGTTTCCTACGCGTTTAATCTGGAAGCCATACACCTGATTCCAATACAGATCTAATAAAAAATTATATGCAGATTGCTTGCCTAATTTTGCATTAGCCACTTGGATGTCTATAGCTGTTTTATCTATTTCCACGGGGTAGTTTTTGAAAAACGATTTTGAATAAAGATAACAATTTGAATTGCAATCAAAAATACATCTAAGTGTTGTGAAAAAACACTTTGATTTTTTTGGAATTAAAAATTAATTTTTTTCTTCCGTGCAGGTGTCAAACTGATCTGGTGTTTTACCGCAAAAGCCACATGGCTGCGCATCTTTGTTTAAAAAAGGGCTTTGACTTGCACAAGTTCCTGCAAATTCCCCGTCTTTTTTAGCCCAAATTTTGATAGCTATACCAGCAACGGCAAGTAGTAAAAGTAACACTGTAATAAGAAACAATTCCATGAGAGTATAATTGAGATTGCAAAAATACATTATTTAGCGCTAATGTTTTTCTTGGATCCTTTTGAAAAATAAAAACAAGTGAATAGGTGTTTTTAGCTTTTATTTTAAATAAAACCATTCTTTTTAGGTTAAAATGTAAAATAAGGGGGGTGTAAGTAATAAAATTGTTATTTGTTGATATTTTTAGATAAAAAATAGGGGGGTATATGCTGTAAAAATGTATTTTTGTGCTTTAAAATTGAAATTTCAGTAAAAACAAACATTTAAAAGAGTACATATTATGTCTACATTAAGATTTCATGCCATCAAAGAAACATTCAATCGTCCTGTTATAGACGTGCAAGAGCCCCAGAGACGTTCTGATATATTTGGGTCAAACGTGTTTAACAATGCAGCCATGCGTCAGTTTTTGACCAAAGATTCATTTAAGAGTGTTCAAGATGCCGTTGTAAATGGTAGTAAAATTAACAGAGCTATTGCAGATCATATTTCAACAGGTATGAAAGAGTGGGCTATCGCAAAAGGAGCTACTCATTACACGCACTGGTTTCAGCCATTGACAGGAACTACTGCAGAGAAACATGATGCTTTTTTCGAAACTACTGAAGATGGAGCCATAGAAAAATTTGGAGGTGGGCAACTTGTACAACAAGAACCAGATGCTTCAAGTTTTCCAAACGGAGGTATAAGAAATACTTTTGAAGCTCGTGGTTATACAGCTTGGGATCCAACCTCTCCTGCATTTATATATGGAACCACTCTTTGTATACCTACAGTTTTTGTTTCTTACACAGGAGAAGCCTTAGATAATAAGACACCTTTATTAAGAGCATTACAAACCATAGACTCTGCAGCTACAGATGTCGCAAAATATTTTGACAAAACAGTAACAAAGGTGAATCCAACCCTAGGTTGGGAACAAGAATACTTCTTGATTGATAAGGCTTTGGCCAAATCAAGACCAGATATTAACCTTACGGGTAGAACGCTGCTTGGACATAGTTCTGCAAAAGGACAACAATTAGATGATCATTATTTTGGTTCTATACCAAAGCGTGCCTTAGACTACATGCGTGATCTGGAAACAGAATGTATGTATCTAGGTATCCCGGTCAAAACCCGTCACAACGAAGTTGCTCCAAACCAATTTGAGTTAGCCCCCATTTTTGAAGAAACAAATCTTGCTGTAGATCACAACTCACTACTTATGGATGTGATGACTAAGGTTGGAGATAGACATAATTTTAAAGTTTTATTTCATGAAAAGCCATTTGCTGGTATAAATGGAAGTGGTAAGCACAACAACTGGTCTTTGGCAACCAATACAGGGGTCAACCTTTTAAGCCCAGGTAGTACACCAATGAAAAACTTACAGTTTTTAACCTTCTTTATAAACACCATCAAGGCTGTGAATGAGTATGAGGAGTTGTTGAGGGCGGCTATTGCTAGTGCTAGTAATGACCATCGTTTGGGCGCCAATGAGGCTCCACCGGCTATTATTTCTGTTTTTATTGGTACGCAATTAACAAACGTATTGGATGCTTTAGAAAAAGTAAAAGACGGTAAATTATCTCCAGAAGATAAAACAGACCTTAAACTAAATGTAGTTGGTAAAATACCAGAAATTTTACTTGATAATACAGATAGAAACCGTACTTCACCATTTGCCTTTACAGGGAACAAGTTTGAGTTTAGAGCTGTGGGTTCTACCGCAAATTGTGCAAAACCTATGACGGTATTAAACGCAATTGTTGCAAAGCAGTTAATGGAGTTTAAAACTCAAGTTGACGGCCTTATTAAGGGTAAAAAAATGAAAAAAGACGATGCTATTTTTAATGTATTGAGAGAATACATTAAAGACTCTAAGCGTATTCGTTTTGAGGGTGATGGTTATGGTGAAGCTTGGGAAATTGAAGCAGGAAAACGTGGTTTGAGTAATAACAAAACAACTCCGCTAGCTTTAAAAGAACAGGTTTCTAAGAAGACTATAGCGCTATATGAAGGCCTTGGTATCATGAATAAAATTGAGATTGAAGCCCGTCATGAAATTGAGGTTGAGGAGTATGCAATGCATATCCAGATAGAGGCAAGAGTGTTGGGTGATATTGCAAGAAACCATGTAATACCAACAGCTATTAAATATCAAAATATACTCATAGAGAACGTTCAAGGTATTAAAGATATTTATGGTAAAGATTTCAAGAAGCTTGCAAAAGAGCAAATGAACTTAATAGAGTCAATTAGCAGTCATATTGAGAATATCAATGGAGGAATTACAGATATGATTAATGCACGTAAAAAAGCCAATAAAATTCAAGATTCAGAAAAGCGTGCAATAGCTTATTGTGATAAAATAAGACCTTATTTTGAAGAAATTCGTTACCACTGTGATAAGCTAGAACTTTTAGTGGATGATGAGATCTGGCCGTTGACAAAATACCGTGAATTATTATTTACCAGATAATTAAATAAATGATACATAAAATTAAAAGCCTGCAAGAAATTGTGGGCTTTTTTGTGGGTAATTCTAAGATCGTTGAGTAATGTTATGGCATATTGTTCCACAAACTATAATTTTAATTAAAACCTCTCTTTGGTGGGCTTTTTTTAATCTGTATTTTTGCTTTTAGAAAATTCAAACATGAGCCAAGAGATTTCAAAGAGATATGCCCAGCGTGGCGTGTCTGCATCAAAAGAAGATGTCCATAATGCCATCAAAAATGTAGATAAAGGGTTGTTTCCTCATGCATTTTGTAAAATTGTGCCAGATTACTTAACCTCAGATGAAGACTATTGCTTGGTAATGCATGCAGATGGTGCAGGCACAAAATCTTCTTTGGCCTATATGTACTGGAAGCAAACGGGTGATTTATCTGTCTGGAAAGGAATAGCCCAGGATGCACTAATCATGAATATCGACGATCTTATTTGCGTAGGAGCGGTAGATAACATCATGTTGTCTTCTACCATCGGGCGCAATAAAAATTTGATTCCTGGAGAGGTAATATCTGCAATTATTAACGGAACAGAAGCCTTAATTGAAGATCTTGCTACATTTGGTGTTACCATTCACTCTACAGGAGGAGAAACCGCAGATGTTGGAGATTTGGTGCGCACTATTATTGTAGACTCCACGGTAACAGCCCGCATCAAACGAAGTGATGTAATTGACAATAAAAACATTAAAGCCGGTGATGTAATAGTAGGCTTGGCCTCTTTTGGACAAGCCACCTATGAAACTCAGTACAATGGAGGTATGGGAAGCAATGGCCTCACATCTGCTAGGCACGATGTTTTTAGTAAAAAACTTGCCCAGCAATACCCACAGAGCTATGATCATGCCGTGCCAGAAGATTTAGTATACTCTGGCTCAAAAAAGCTGACAGATGCTATAGAAGGATCTCCTATTGATGCTGGAAAACTTGTATTATCCCCAACAAGAACATACGCCCCTGTAATTAAAGAAATATTGCAACATTGTGACAAACAACACTTGCATGGTATGGTACATTGCAGTGGAGGTGCTCAAACAAAAATCCTACATTTTGTAGAGAACTTACACATTATAAAAGACAACCTTTTTGAGGCGCCGCCTTTGTTTAAATTAATTCAACAAGAAAGCGGTACCCATTGGAAAGAAATGTACCAGGTTTTTAATATGGGGCACAGGATGGAATTATATGTAAATCAAGAGATCGCCGCTGAGATTATTAAAATTTCAGAATCATTTAATATCCCTGCTCAAATTATTGGAAGGGTTGAGGCCTGTGAAGACAAAAAACTAACCATAAAGAGTGTTTACGGAACCTTTGAGTACTAATTATGTTCCCCATTTTTATTGTAAATTTACCAGAATTAAACTCCTATGCTAGAAAAACTCCAAATAGTAAAAAATCGTTTTGATGAGGTGAGTGATTTAATCATTCAGCCAGATATTATTAGCGATCAGAAGCAATACGTTCAGCTCAATAAGGAGTATAAGGATTTAAATGCCCTTATGAAAAAGCGGGAGCTATATATTATGGCAACCAATCATATCGCAGAGGCAGACGAAATTCTAGCAGATGGAAGTGATGCAGATATGGTAGAGATGGCAAAAATGCAATTGGATGAGGCAAAATCTAATATTGAGATTCTTGAAGAAGAAATTAAGTACATGTTAATCCCTAGAGATCCTGAAGATGCAAAGAATGCAGTAATGGAGATTAAGGCAGGAACAGGTGGCGATGAAGCTAGTATTTTTGCTGGTGATTTGCATAGAATGTATACTAAGTATTGTGAAAGCAAAGGATGGAAAACAAGTGTCGTTGATTTTAGTGAAGGAACCTCAGGAGGATATAAAGCCATTCAATTAGAGATTACAGGAGATGATGTCTATGGAACTTTAAAATTTGAAGCTGGTGTACACCGCGTACAGCGCGTACCCCAGACAGAAACTCAAGGCCGAGTGCATACAAGTGCAGCAACTGTAATGGTGTTTCCAGAGGCAGAAGAGTTTGATGTTCAAATAGAGATGAAGGATGTCAGGATTGATTATTTCTGTTCATCTGGTCCTGGAGGACAGTCTGTAAACACAACCTACTCTGCCGTTAGGCTAACACATACCCCAACAGGATTGGTGGCGCAGTGTCAGGATCAAAAATCACAGCATAAAAATAAAGAGAAAGCATTTAAAGTGTTGCGTTCTAGATTGTATGATTTGGAGCTGGCTAAAAAGAATGCAGAAGATGCCCTAAAGCGTGGTTCACAAGTAACCAGTGGAGATAGAAGCGCAAAAATACGAACCTATAATTATTCTCAAGGACGTGTTACAGATCATAGAATTAATTTAACACTCTATGATTTGAGCAACATTATAGATGGGGATATTCAAAAAATAATTGATGAGTTGCAGCTGGTAGATAATACAGAGCGTCTCAAAGAATCTGGAGATACATTCTAAAAAACACGTTCTATGACTACTCAAGAATTAGTAGACCAAATACATCAAAAAAAATCCTTCTTATGCATAGGATTAGATGTAGATATGGACAAGATTCCTGAGCATTTACTGCAACAAGAAGACCCTATTTTTGCCTTTAATAAACAAATAATAGATGCAACGCATCATCTTGCGGTTGCCTTCAAGCCAAACACTGCTTTTTACGAAGCCTATGGTTTAAAAGGCTGGAGAGCCCTTGAAAAAACAATACAATACCTTAATAAAAAGTACCCAGAAATTTTTACCATTGCCGATGCCAAACGTGGAGATATTGGTAATACCTCAAGTATGTATGCTAAAGCCTTTTTTGAGGACCTAGGCTTTGATTCTGTAACGGTAGCTCCTTACATGGGGAAAGATTCTGTAGAGCCTTTTTTGGCCTTTGAGCAAAAACATACCATTATGTTAGCCCTTACCTCAAACCAAGGTGCTTTTGATTTTCAGACTAAAATTTCAGAAGGAGAACAACTGTATAAACAAGTGCTTAAAACGTCTACTACATGGCGCAATGCTCACAATCTTATGTATGTCATTGGAGCAACCAAAGCAACCTACCTTGCTCAGGTTCGCGCAATCGTGCCCGATAGTTTTTTACTTGTTCCAGGAGTGGGCGCCCAGGGAGGAAACTTGCAAGATGTTTGCACCTATGGTATGAACGCAAATATTGGTTTGCTTGTTAACTCTTCTCGCGGTATTATTTACGCCTCATCAGGTTCAGATTTTGCAGATGCTGCAACAAAAGCGGCCCGTAATTTACAGCAACAAATGCAGGATATTATAGATGCAATGTAAAGATCAGTTACATACTGTTTTTGAGTTTTTACAAACCCCAAAACGTATTGTGTCTTTGGTGCCTTCTCAAACAGAGCTGCTTATTGATTTAGGGTTAAAAAAACAAGTAGTTGGAATTACCAAATTTTGCACTCATCCAACATCTCTTAAAGATGAAAAAACCATCGTTGGAGGAACCAAAACAATTCATTTAGATAAAATAAGAGCCTTACAGCCAGATATTATTATTTGCAATAAGGAGGAGAATACCAAAGAGATAGTAGCCTTATGCGCAACCGTAGCTCCTGTGTGGGTGAGTGATATTTATACTCTAGAGAATGCTTTTGAGATGATCTCTTTGCTAGGTACCTTGTTTGAAAAAGAAGAAAAAGCGTTTGATATTATCACAAACATTAGAAATCAATACACTTTGTTTACTAAATTTATTGCGCAAAAAAACACAAAAAAGGTAGCCTATCTTATATGGCAAAAGCCGTTTATGGTAGCCGGAGTAAATACCTTTATTAATAATTTATTGAGCATTAATAAGTTTGAAAATATAGTTAAAAC
>Ga0208948_1001057_pt1 | contig 11879 bp, 10 predicted proteins | sample AOAMet11_17_M020_2_FD_188228 | JGI IMG/M metagenome (GOLD analysis project Ga0208948, IMG submission 188228) | Ammonia-oxidizing marine microbial communities from Monterey Bay, California, USA - CAN11_17_M020 (SPAdes) | ecosystem: Environmental > Aquatic > Marine > Intertidal zone | place...
GGATCGGACGATTAATCCAGCGCTGTAGTAGTCGTCCGCCCATGCTGGTCGCTGTTTTGTTCAACACAGAAAACAGTGTGTGTTCTTCGCCCCCATGGATGTTCAGGGTCAGTTCAAGGTTACGACGTGAAGAGCCATCGATGTGAACAGCTTCATCACTGGTCAGCTTTTGTAGGCGGTTAATATGGGGCAGTTCTGTTCTCTGGGTTTCCTGCACATAGGCGAGCAGACATCCCGCCGCCCGAAGGCCAAGGTCCATATCGTCACAATCAAAACCGGCGAGGTCTCTTACGTTGAACTGTTTCGTCAGTGCAGCCCTGGCAGAGGTCAGGTCAAATTCCCACTCAGGCCGGCATCTTGAACCTGCATGTTCTGTCGCTACGAAAGGATACTGCTGATTATCCATCAGTAGTATCTCTGCAGGAGAAAGCCGGTGAAGCTCACTGACCAGGCTGGTTTCAACAGGATGTTCAGCGAGCTCAAATCGACCGCTGGAAATATCCAGTGTAGCAAGGCCAAAGGATGTGCCGTCAGCGCTGATCGCGGCGATAAGATTGTCACGGCCAGCGTCCAGCAGGGATTCTTCCGTCAGGGTGCCCGGGGTGACGATGCGCATGACCTTTCGTTCAACAGGCCCTTTGCTCGTCGCGGGATCACCTGTCTGCTCGCAGATGGCAACGGAGATACCCCGTTGAACAAGTTTAGCCAGATAGGTATCCACAGCATGAAAGGGAACACCGCACATTGGAATGGGTTCGCCTGCCGAAGAGCCCCTCGCGGTGAGCGTTATATCGAGCGCATCGGCTGCTTGAGCGGCATCTGTGAAAAACAGTTCGTAAAAGTCACCCATGCGATAGAACAAAAGTTCATCAGGGTGCTGGGCCTTAATGGCCAGGTACTGGCGCATCATCGGTGTATGTTGTTGTTCTGTGCTGCCCATTTTTAGCGGTCTATGTCTCTACTAATTGCACTATTTCAATATCTTATATGATCACTTGTTCTTTAGGGGTTGCGCCCGTTTGTCCACGTTTATCCAGTCAAGGTTACACAAGTGTGCGCTGTGTAAGGTAGCTCCCGTATCGAGGAAAGCGTTACTTTGCACGACAAGTGTAACGTTATGCTGGCTCACGGAGCGGTAACGCCCTATTCCGGAAACAGACCGGTAAAGGAGATCGGCGTAACTCGGGTCCATTCTAAACCACTGACGGCGCTTGGCAGCAAAAAGATGCGTTTAGTGGTTCGCTTAGTGCCGCTGGAGGGTATCGGGGGCATCCTTGACTCGGCTGAGTACCTGCCGCGGATCTGGGATTGGTTACAGGTCTGGCAACTTCATCTACTCGGTTACTTACTCTGACCCTGTTGTTACGATCCCGTTTTTGATAGTGGATTTTCGTTTTTCATTTGCTCGGACAAAAGATTCCAGTGCTTCAACGATGCCTCTTACCAACATCGCAATACCGAACAGCAAAACGCCGTGATGCGCGCCGACATGAATATCTGAAAGATCACTTGAAAAGCTTTCCCAACCCTCTGCCAGGCTAGTACTGATTAACACTATGGCAATAGTTAAGTTTATAACCGGGTGTTCGATAAACGCCTTAAGTCTGTCCATCAGATATGCTCTTAGTGAATGCCTAACATCAGGTTTTCAATGGCAAGCATAACGCATTTGCAGCCAATTCTTCTTCAGTCTCAAAACGTAGCCAGATAATCTTCACTGCTGAGTGTCTTTGCCGCTTAACTGGATGCTCTGTAGCTCAATAACTGCAACGGCCGCTACAGAGACATTCGATACCGTTGTGCCCCTTCAGAAAACACATCTGTTGCGTTCATTCCTAAGCGAAGCGCCAGGGCAATAGAGTCAGAATTTTCAGGTTTGATGAAGGCCTCTATTTCCGCAGCACCGCTGCTATGCCGCCAACTAATAGCAGCTCTTGCCGACTCAGTTATAATGCCAATTCCCCAGCGAAAGCCCCAGCCATCCTGCGCTGCTTTGAGCCAGAATTCGATCAATCTATCGCTGTCATCACTTGTCTTTGCTGGCATGTTGATTTCAATTCCGTCTGCATCTTCAGCAATGCCTGAATACTTCTGAACCTCTGCATGCCGCCACATCTCGAACATGCCTCTCGAATGTTTCATGGATAGCGGTTCAAGCCGTAGTCTTGATGTTTTCAGTGTTGGTATGTCTACGGCACGAGGCCTCATTGTTGAAAGCCTAGCAGCTGAACCGCTAGCAGACGAGGAGCCTGGTAGTTACCCCAATACCGCCATTTTCGGCGACATGCTCCGGCAGATGACGGTCGCCCCTGGTATCGGCCATGGCCTAAGCTTTATCCTGGCGGACGATGTGCATTTCTTCCCTGACAAGCGACATATCGAAGTAATCGCCTTTTAACCAGGCCGCATAGTGATCTGAGACATGCTCGCTATCAGGCCGCCCGCCGTTGCCGCCGGCAATGACAAACTTAAACCGAAGGGGGTCGGCCATGTCGACAATCCAACGAAATGCGGGGCCGTGATAAACCTCCTGTTCAATACCGCCTTTAACCGGCGGATTATGTTGTGCCATCCGCAGCGTGGTAGCGCTGCCGGCAATAGGATCAGGGCCCACATGTATAGCCTGCCATGGTTTGTGTTTACGTAGTGAGTGGCCGAAATGAATTTGGTGTATCTTGCCCCACGACCAATCATCGGCGTAATGGCGCGTGAGATACTCAACGATAGCGATCACATTGTCGGCGATGATCTTGTTCAGCGCGTCTCTGTGGGCACCCCACGGTGATCCCTCTGCCATGAAATGGCTGATATCGAAGCGATTGAGTGCAGGCGCAATGCTCGACATTGTGCTAATTAAAGGGCTCTTACCTAGGACGGTTTCCATAAATTGAATGTGCGAACGTTGTTCCAACAGGGGGTAGAAGATGCAAGCAGCCTTTGAGTCTATGGTCGTCACATAGTCCCAGTCAGACAGGAGTTTGATCGCCGTTTCTAAGCCCTCATGCTGGGGTTGTGATTTTAGCGACTGCAATATGTTCGGTACCAGTTCCCTGGCTCTAACATCCAGCAAGTCCAACTGCATGTCTGCGAAGTAGGCTGTCGTGAAATTGGATTCACGCTTTTGCAATAACTCCTCAATCCGTTTTGCTCTGGCATCGTGGGTAGGAAAATTATGAATCGGATAGCTACCCGAATCGCCCATGGTGTCGTTGTTGGCAGTTAGGGTGTACTGCTTTAGCGGGTTCGATTCGACGAGCAATTCAGCCGCGGTACTTAATCGAAAATGGTAGTCGGGATTGTTACCGGGCAAAGGCACAACGCCCGTTACACCCTGTTCTGCATGATTTTCACCACTGCCTGATCGGTGTCGCAGCGTCGTGGCTATATAGCGATGCATATCATTGTGTCTGTCGACGCAGATAATGTTGTTAACCAACGGGCAGAGATCGTTCTCAAACAATGCATCGCCCAGTTGCTGTGAATTCTTGGCTAATGGCATCAGCGCCAGAATACCCGCGGAAGTGGGTTGATCTCTCAAGGCCCAATCAAGCGCGGTGATACTTCCCGCGCCGCGCAGATCCGTGAAGCCCAGCGCGTCTGTCAGTGACTCGAGAATTGGGCCGTGGGTTGATTCACTCACCGTGAAGTTGCGCGAAGGTTGGTTGGCCACGTCAACGGTATAACGTTGGGTGTTGTCAGGCGCCTCACTCTCAACAAAAACATCATAAGTATCGACGAAGCCTGTTGTCAGCCCCCAGGACACGTCTCGATTGTGTCCCATCATAAAGTAAGGCACGCCGGGGAAACTGGCGCCAAAGACATCCCAATTCGGCACACTCAAGTGCGAATAGAAGAACGTGTTAGGAATACTGTGGGGTTGATGTGGATCGGTTGCTAACATCGGCAACCCGGACGCCGATAACTCTCCGTTGATAGCCCAATTATTGCTGCCGTTCAGCCTTGTCTCATGAGGGAAAAGTAGTTTCGCGACGTTTAGGTCGATATTACGCAATGCGTCCCTAAGGGACTCGACGCACACAGCATCTTCGTTAGAAAACCTGAGCACATGGTGGCGAAAATACTCCACGCCATGTTCTGCCATCAGTTTCCCAAGGTAAATCTTCTCCAGCCAGGTCTTGTGTTGAAACCAGCCTGTGAAGCGATAACGTGAGGCTACATCGTGGCGTGTGTAGTGTCTGGGCTCCGTGCCGGCCTTCAAGAATTCCGGTGGCACCTCATCAAGTGAGTCAACGTAGGCGTTAACGCCCTGAAGGTAGGCGTCAACGATATAGTCACCCGGGGAGTCGGGCACTTCTCTGGCGGTAACATTAAACGCTTTGTGCATCAGATCCTGAGGGATATGTTTCTCACCCATGACGCTGGCAGCCGTGCCAGTGGCGTACAGGTTACTCAGGTGCAGTTGCCATAGGCGTTCGCTCGCGCAGGCATAGCCCATGCCTCTAAAGGCATCTGGAATAGAATTAGCGAAAATATGCGGCACGCCAATGTTATCCCAACAAATCTCAAGGCTGGCGTCGGCTTCAGGAATAGCAAAAGTCATGGAGTACCCGCTGATGTGTTTCCTACAAGGTACCTTCCGTCAATGCTATGGGCAAGGGTCAGAAAGGTCCTAAAAGCCCAGATAAAAGCCTAGATAAAAGCCTATACGACTTTCATCCTTCTCCTACATCCCTGACCTGTCCCGCCTGAGACTATCAACTTGCCCTACGGGTCGGCAGCGAGGACAGTGTGGACGTGCTGCTAGCCGGGGTGGACCACACGAGCCCCCGTGAAATTCAATCGCCGATTCGACTGCAAATCTTGGCGAAACATAACAAGTTGAAAAAAGCATTTGGCGTTTAAATGATTATATGGATAATACTGTATATATAACCAGTTATAAAAACAAAGAGGAAAAACGATGTCCGACGTTGAAAATAGCGGTTCACAAAAAGACACTCAAAAAGACACGCAAAAAGCTAAGGCGCTATCAGCAGCGCTTTCGCAGATCGAGAAGCAGTTTGGCAAGGGCGCCATGATGCGTCTTGGTGATTCTCCTCTGGAGAAAATCCCGGCAATATCAACCGGGTCCCTGGGCCTGGATATTGCGCTGGGGATAGGTGGATTGCCTCGTGGGCGTATTGTTGAGATCTATGGTCCGGAATCTTCGGGCAAGACAACCCTGACCCTACAGGTCATTGCGGAGGCCCAAAAAGCAGGGGGGGCCTGTGCCTTCATTGATGCAGAGCATGCTCTGGATCCAATGTATGCGCAGAATCTTGGCGTCAATATTGATGACCTGCTGGTTTCCCAGCCAGACACGGGTGAGCAGGCGCTTGAAATTTGCGACATGGTGGTTAGATCTGGTGCCGTTGACGTGGTGATTGTAGATTCAGTCGCCGCATTGACCCCGAAAGCAGAAATTGAGGGCGATATGGGCGACCATCATGTTGGACTGCAGGCCCGGCTAATGAGTCAGGCGCTGCGTAAGATGGCGGGCAACATCAAAAACTCAAATACCCTGGTTATCTTTATCAATCAGATTCGAATGAAAATTGGCGTGATGTTTGGTAGTCCCGAGACGACCTCTGGCGGTAACGCGCTGAAGTTTTATTCCTCTGTTCGTTTGGATATACGCCGCATTGGGGCTGTCAAAGAAGGCGATGAGGTGATCGGTAACGAAACCCGCGTCAAGGTGATCAAGAACAAGGTTGCGCCTCCCTTTAAGCAAACCGAATTCCAGATTATGTACGGCAAGGGAATCTATCATATGGGTGAGGTGATCGACCTGGGTGTCCAGCTTAACCTGGTAGATAAAGCCGGTGCCTGGTACAGCTACAAAGGTGAACGTATTGGCCAGGGTAAGAAGAATGCCTGCGAATATATCACTGAGAATTCACACATCGCTGTAGACATCGAGCAACAGATTAGAGCGAAGCTGCTTGATCACAACGAAGGTTCAGAAGAGGAAGACCTGGATAATGTCACACCGATTTCGGGTGCTTGAGAGCAATAACAATCGGAGTTTGAAGCGAATTGGCGTTGCCGGCGGTAGCCCTAACCCAGCAGCGCCAATAGAACAGCGCCAATAGAACAGCGCCAATGGAACAGCACTAATAGAGCTGCGCTAATGAAAGAAAATGACAGAGATTAAGCCCTCAGATGTTCGCCGCGCCGCAATGGATTTGTTAGCGCGAAGAGAACATTCTCGCTATGAGCTTTTACTTAAACTAACCCGGCGTCTTGGTGATAACCCTGAGCTTATTGATCAGGAAGTCGGCAAGCTGACCGATGAGGGCTTACAGAGTGACCGCAGGCTTGCTGAATCATTTATACGCGCAAGAACCAATAGGGGGCAGGGTCCGGTGAAGATTAAAATGGAGCTGCGTGCCAAGCAGGTTGGTGATGAACTTATATCAATCGCCTTTGAAGAATGCGGCATTGATTTCGCGGCGCTGGCCCGGTCAGTTGCGTTCAAGAAGTTCGGAGACGAGCTTGGCAAAGCTCTGGATACCAAAGCGGTGGATACAGAAGCTCTGGATATAGAAGCTGTGGATATAGAAGCTGTGGATATAGAAGCTGTAGATATGAAAGTTCTGGATATGAAAGTCAGGGCGCGAATATCTCGATTTATGCAGCAGCGCGGCTTTTCCTACGACCATATCTCCGACCTATATTAGGCTCTAACACGAGTTATTAGCGGCTCGCACGGCGGCCGGCGTGAACCAAGTTGACGCTTTCTATAGCTCCCTTGGCTTAATTTCTGTATCTTACTCCTCTTGTTTTTTATCTGCCGAGCTCGTTGCTGAATATTGGTTCGCTGGATTCTTATTTGTCAGACGTGAAATGGTTTATTAGATATGGATAGCCGTGAGCTCCGCAGTGCATTTTTGAATTTCTTCGAGGGTAAAGGCCATACGATCGTTGAGTCGTCGTCCCTGGTGCCCGGTAATGATCCAACCCTGCTGTTTACCAATGCAGGCATGGTTCAATTCAAGGATTGTTTCGCCTTCCGTGAAGACCGCGGATATACCAGGGCAGTAACTTGCCAGCGTTGCGTAAGGGCGGGTGGCAAGCACAACGATCTTGATAACGTCGGTTATACAGCGCGGCACCATACGTTCTTTGAAATGTTAGGTAACTTTAGTTTTGGCGACTACTTTAAGGAAGATGCCATTGTCTTTGCGTGGGAGTTCCTGACCGAAGTCGTTGGCTTGCCCGCGGACAAGCTTTGGGTCACCGTTCACGATAGTGACGATGAGGCAGAGCAAATCTGGATAGAGAAAGTAGGTTTTGATCCTCAGCGTATTACGCGGCTCGGCGACGATGATAACTTCTGGACCATGGGTGATACGGGACCCTGCGGTCCATCTTCGGAAATATTCTACGACCACGGGCCAGAAGTGCCTGGCGGCCCGCCCGGGTCGGAAGATGGTGAACTGGACAGATACATCGAGATCTGGAACCTGGTGTTTACGCAGTACGACAGGTCTGCGGATGGCACTTTAACACCGCTGCCTAAACAGTGTGTTGATACTGGTATGGGCCTGGAGCGACTGGCAGCGGTATTGCAAGGTGTACATAACAACTATGAAATTGACCTGTTCCAGACTCTGATTAACAAAGCTGCACAGCTTCTTCAGACGACTGATCTGGATAACCCTTCCTTAAAAGTCATTGCAGACCACATTCGAGCCGCAGTGTTCCTGATTGCTGATGGCGTCGTGCCTTCCAATGAGGGAAGGGGCTATGTTATTCGCAGGATTATTCGCCGGGCGCTCAGGCACGGTCACAAGCTGCAATCCAGTGGCCCATTCTTTCACCAAATTGTCGGGGAAGTCGTTTCTCAGATGGGCGATGCCTACCCCTTGATTGCTCAAACCGCCAGTCAGGTTGAAAAAGTGCTCCTTAAAGAAGAGCAGCAGTTTGAGCTGACCCTTGATCAGGGCATGCGGATTCTTTCTGACGCGATTTCGCAGCTTGATGAAAAGGAAATTCCGGGTGAAGTGGTGTTCAAGCTCTACGACACCTATGGATTTCCAACCGACTTAACTGCTGATATTGCCAGGGAACGAAACCTGACGCTGGATATGGCCGGCTTTGATCGTGAAATGGAAGCTCAGCGGGAAAGGGCGCGTGCAGCGAGTCAGTTTGGCTCTGCTGATACCGGTGATTTACAGCTCAGCGATGTTACCGAGTTCGTTGGATACGATTCATTGGAAGATGAGTCTACGATTATCGGTATTATTGTTGACGGAGCTCAGGTTGATCAGGCCGATGCAGAACAGCAAGCCCTGGTTGTTCTGGATAGAACACCCTTCTACGCTGAATCTGGTGGGCAGGCTGGCGATACCGGTCAACTGATTGCAGATGGCGTGGTTTTGAACGTCACCGATACGGTCAAAAGCGGTGATGCCTTCCTGCACCAGGGACAGTCGGTTAACGGAAGTCTGGCCGTGGGGGACAAGGTTCAATCGGTTGTCAACCAACCAGTAAGAGATGCGACCCGTTTAAATCACTCAGCGACTCATTTAATGCATGCAGCCCTGCGTAAGATTCTTGGTGAGCATGTGAACCAACGCGGCTCGCTGGTCAATGCAGAGCGCCTCCGGTTCGATTTTTCCCATTTTGAACCCGTATCCAGAGAACAACTGCGAGACATTGAACGACTGGTTAATACCGAAATTCGGGCTAACAGTGCTATTGAAACGGCAGTAATGGACCTGGAATCGGCCCGTAACAAGGGTGCTATGGCACTTTTTGGCGAAAAGTACAGTGCAGAGGTTCGCGTGTTGTCAATGGGTGATGGGTTCTCAGTGGAACTTTGCGGTGGAACTCATGCCGCCCGTACAGGGGATATCGGTATTTTCAGGATTGTATCTGAGCAGGGAGTCGCCTCCGGGGTTAGAAGAATCGAAGCAATTACCGGCTCGGCCGCGCTGGCACAGGTTGAAAGCAATGAAGACCTGTTATCGCAAGCAGGTAGTCTGGTGCGAGCGGACAACCACAACCTGGCGGATAAGTTGCGTGCGTTGATTGACCAGAATAAGAAGCTGGAAAAAACGATTGCGGATCTGAACCGAAAGTTGGCGACGGGTGGTGTAGGTCCAGATATTGCTGAATCTGCCATTGACCTGGGCGGGGTAAAGCTTGTCGTCAGTCAGTTGGATGGAGCCGATCCAAAATCATTGCCGGATGTGCTTGACCAGTTAAAAAACAAGATCGGCAGTGGCATCATTGTGCTGGGTACTGTCAGTGAGGGGAAAGTTGGCCTGATTGTTGGGGTAACCAAGGACCTGACAGACCGATTTCACGCCGGAGACCTGGTGAACCACGTAGCCTCGCAGGTGGGTGGTAAAGGTGGTGGGCGCCCTGATATGGCGCGTGCTGGCGGCTCTGACCCGGATTCACTACCGGCAGCTTTGGCAAGTGTTGAGCAATTTGCCCGAAATCTTGTGTAGTTTTTTCCCTCAAATTTCTATTAAATAGGCGCCCTTTCAAAACGGGTAAGGCCGCATGTCGTTGTTTGTCCAAAAATTTGGTGGAACTTCCGTTGCATCGATTGAGCGAATCGAAAGGATTGCTGCGCGCATCATTCGTACGCGGGATGCGGGACATGATGTGGTGGTCGTCGTTTCAGCAATGGGTGATGAAACCGATCGACTGGTATCGTTAGCCGATGAGGTCAATTACGATGGTTTGGATGCTCGACGGGAGCTGGATGTTTTGCTGTCCACCGGAGAGCAGACAACGATAGCGCTGTTGGCAATGACCCTGTTGAAACATGGTGTTAAAGCGGAGTCAGTTTTAGGCTGGCAGGCCAGTATCCTGACTGACAGCGAGCACGGTAAAGCGAGGGTCCTGGAAATAGACGCAGCTGTACTTCAGGCAAAGATCTCAGATGGCGTCGTTCCGGTAGTCGCGGGATTCCAGGGGTCCGATCAAAAAGGTCACATAACAACCCTGGGCCGTGGCGGCTCGGATACAACGGCCGTTGCGCTCGCCGCAGTACTGAAAGCTGATGAGTGTCAGATATATACCGATGTAGAAGGCGTCTTTACGACTGACCCTAGAGTTGTTGAAGGTGCTCGTTGCCTTGAGAGGATGACGTTTGAGGAAATGCTGGAGCTGGCCAGTTTAGGTAGTCGGGTTCTGCACACCAGGGCCGTAGAGTTTGCCAGTAAGTACCAGGTACCGCTTCGAGTGTTGTCTAGCTTTGAAGAAAAACCTGGCACCTTGATCACGAAAGAGGACGATTCAATGGAGCAGCCAATCATTTCAGGGATAGCCTTTACCCGTGACGAGGCAAAGTTAACGATATTGGGTGTCAAGGACGTACCCGGTATTGCTTCGGCTATTCTGGGCCCAATCAGCGATGCGAATATCGAAGTAGACATGATAGTTCAGAATGTGGCTGCGGACATGAGCACAGACTTCACTTTTACCGTACAACGAGATGACTATAACCAGGCGAAACAGATTCTGGAAAATATCGCGAAAAACATTGATGCTAGAGAGGTGTCAGGCGACAATAAAATCGCTAAGTTGTCACTGGTTGGTGTTGGAATGCGTTCTCATGCCGGTGTGGCCAGCAGGATGTTTAAAGTGTTGGCCGACGAATCAATTAATATTCAAATGATTTCGACTTCTGAAATTAAAATCTCAGTGGTGCTTGCAGAGAAGTATTTGGAACTGGCAGCAAGAGCGCTGCATTCCGCTTTCGAGTTGTCAGAAGAGGTTAACTGACCTGAAACCACCTGGAGTGCTTGTGCCCTGTGGATGCGCAGGCATTACTAAAGGAGCAATATCATGCTTATATTAACCCGACGAGTTGGTGAGACGTTAATGATAGGCAATGACATATCGATCACGGTTTTGGGAGTGAAAGGTAGTCAGGTCAGGATAGGGGTAGATGCGCCGAAGGAAGTCGCGGTACACCGTGAAGAAATCTTCGAGCGGATCAACTCAGAACGGGATGAGTCTCCCGATTCGCGGGCCATGCAAGACTCCACCGAATCAGACCAGATATAGAACCCGCTTCCTACGTTGCGTAGGTGACCCGCCGTAACAGACCCAGATATCCTTGGGGGAACTCAACCCCTTCGTAGTAACCCTTATCCAGCAATAGTTGATGTAACTCTCGAAGCCTGTAGATCGGCACAGATGCCATTAGGTGGTGCTCAAGATGGAAGTTAAGGCCGTGGGGCGCCACTAGCAAAGCTTCTAGCCAGCTAATGTATATGGTTCTGGTGTTCAGCCGGTTATCAGGATCAAAATGATCGGGCACCGCGGCATGTTCTGCGATCTGCCGAATGCGGGTGATCAGCATGTGGCTGGTCATAAACGCGATCACCCACAACGCGTACAACCACGCGAATCCGGCGACTGACAGCGCCAGTAAAAGCGCCAGATTGCAGATGATGCCGCCAGCCAACATTTTTTTAATCCCGGGTTTCAACTCATTGAAACGGTAGAGTGATCGACCAATTGAGACGATTCGTCGCCAGCCAATCTTCCCGGTGATGTCTCTTATTACTTTTCGTTTGAAACTGGTGATTGAGACAGGATAGGCGTCAAAGTTTTTCAGGTCCGGATCGTCAACCGTTCCACAATCCTTGTGATGCACCAGGTGGCCCTTCATGTAGGCGTCTTTGTCAGAAAAAACCCAGTAGCCGGAAAGCCAGGTTGCAACGAAGTCGTTAACGCTCTGTGAAGTGAAAAATGATTTGTGCCCGGTTTCATGAACGAGCACACCAAAAGCCATTTGCCGCCCACCGAGCAGTAGTACGGTAAATAGGATGGTCACTGGATTGGGAAACGCTGCAGCCAGAACGAAAAGCCCGATGACCATGGCCCAATCGAACAGTACGATGCACGCT
>Ga0208948_1001083_pt1 | contig 11690 bp, 9 predicted proteins | sample AOAMet11_17_M020_2_FD_188228 | JGI IMG/M metagenome (GOLD analysis project Ga0208948, IMG submission 188228) | Ammonia-oxidizing marine microbial communities from Monterey Bay, California, USA - CAN11_17_M020 (SPAdes) | ecosystem: Environmental > Aquatic > Marine > Intertidal zone | place...
CACTACTGCTCAATGTTTGACTGTCCATTAAGCGGTCATTCGCTCCTGAAAATATAGGAGAATCAATATAAGGTTGAGTAACCTGGAGATTAGCGATGCCTTCATATCTATTCCCACCATGCACTGGAAACGATGTGCCCGCACGATGTGCTTTTTGTAAATCACCCAAAGGTATGTCCAAGGCGATACCTTGATTATTGAGTAACTCCACAGCCTCTGCCAACGCAACTAATGGGTGCTCAGTTTGAACGAGCTCTGCGGGAGTAATTGCCGGTTTGGCTGCATCAAACTTATCTGCAAATAACTCTCCTGAATACTGTGTTGCGGTGTAATCATAACGAGTTAGCCACTCTCTGAACAACACTGCGCCTCGACTACTTAGGTCATAACGATTATCCCAACGTGCCAAAATAGAGCACGCGTGGCCTAAATCAATCGAGACTTCATTGATTGTAACTTTTGGTGTATTTTCACATTGCTCAAGTAATTGAGGTTTAAGCAAATGAGCAGATAACCCTGAATTATCAAAAAGTGCTGTTTGAATCTCCTGCACGGAAAAAAGACCATCCTCCCCCCGAAAATCAAACCCATCTAGACCCTCAAGTAGGTGTATATTCATTCTAGTTCGAGCACTCCGTGGCGTATTAACAGCACCATATAACGGAGAATAACCCGTAGCCGGCTGCTTTGGATCACTCAACCAGTAACTGTCATTGGCGTTAAAAACATAAAACTCACTTTCAATCATTGGCCGTTGCTCAAATGGCGTTGTGCCAGATATGGGAACATTTGGGTGAGAGATCCATTCATCTCGACGAGTGCTCCCATCAAGAATGACCAAGCCTTTGGTTAAATACAGTTGCTTTAACTGAGGTACCTGCTCGATTCGACCATTCCAAGCCTTAATTGCCTCGTCACTCAGGGCGCCCACGTTGCTATTATCCAAGTACACTGCTCGCCCCTCAGCACTGGTCGATATTGTGTTTACCCAGGGCATTGCGTTGTACATCTTGTGAGCTTCAATAAACTCATCCATAGACTGGGATTTCCCCATAGCCAACCACTGAGAAATGACATTAATATTGCCACTATTAGCATCGCGAGCGGCGTAAGCTGTTTTTTCAGTCCATCCAAGCCCAGGCATCTGAACAATAGGTCCATGGTGGCTAAACCAAATCGACATGGTCTTTTTTTGCATGCCATCATCAGTTTGAATATTGACGGTTACATCTCTAGACACAAGGGATCGCCACTCCCCTTCATAACGGTATTGAGTTGGGTCTTCAGGGTTTAAGGTAAGCTGATAAAGAGTGATGCGCTTAGAATCTGACACCGTGTGTGTCCATCCAATCGCGTTATTAAAACCAACAGCAACTCCCGCAGTTCCGACCAAATTTGCACCATACACGTCAAGCTCGCCTGGAATGGTTAAATGCTTTTCCCAAAATCGGTTAGTTCCGTACCAAGGATAATGAGGATTCGCTAACAGAGAGCCCTTGCCATTTTCAGTGGCTTTGGCACCAAATGCCCATGCATTAGAACCCATACCCTCAAGGCGAATAGCATTGAGGGCAGCCAATTGCTGAGACTCAGGAACTTGTAACACAACCTCAACGGAAGGTGGCTGAGCTGCAACAACTGCTCCTGACATGCGTGTGATGGTATAAACTGAAGCAACATACTGCGTCATGAATTCTTCTGCAGTGGCCGGGCGAACCCAAGGATCCTGATCACACCAAGATCCGAATTCCCCATCGGAGTCCTTGAGATATCGGTTGTAACCTGCCGCATATCCTTCAATCCATTCTTTAACCTTTTCAGGCTGAGCATTTAATGCCTGACGGCCCTTGTCCGGCATATTTAAGGCTTTCATTACCATATCATTGTGCACATAGTTACTTTTATTTCCTGCGCCCAGATACTCCGCACTTTGCCCTTTAGTCGACATTAACGCTAGCGCCATATTACATACATGATCTTGTGCTGATGCATAAGCTTCACCATATCCAAGACTACCGTAATCCGCGGCTTTAATATGAGGAATTCCAAAGTCCGTACGTGTTACTTCAACCTCGTATCTCAGTGGTTCATTAACAGCTGGCTTGCATGCAACCATAGAAAAATAAATGGTGCCGAGAACAACGAAGCGAGTAATTTTTAAAATCATGAGCACAGCCCTTTGTATGAGTATTTGCGACGCGAAAAACATGAGTTGATAGATAGTTTTATTTTACAGATGTTACACAAGATAACTTCTATTCGATAATATATAAATTACTTTACCATAACTACACATCGAACGTTAAATTTACATGTGCGCTCCTAGTAAGCTAGAATTATCGCATGAATCTACTGAATAATGAGAACCTCAAGTGGAGGCGATACACTGAAGGGGACGCTTTTGACTACCCCATAGATTACTCTGACGCCGTCCTTGATGTGCGAGAAGACGGACGCTTGGAAATTTTGGTTAAATGGGAACCAAATTGTTATTGTCATTTTCATAGGCATACCGCTGAGACCAGCTCTCTTGTTCTAGAAGGTGAGCTTCTTGTTACAGATATCGATATTGAGACCGGCAAAGAGATTGGTCAGCGAGTAAGAGTTGCAGGAGATTTTGTACATAAACAGCCAGGCGATGTACATATGGAACAAGGAGGTGCCAACGGAGCTCTTGTCCTCTTCAATATTTATGCACCTTCGGAAGAAGGTAAACTAGCAGAAACATTGGAAAAAGATGGCAGCGTGATAAGCACCTCAACCATAGAAAAGATTCTTAGAAAACGTACCCAATAATCTTTTTCACTACATGTCATCTCCATAAGGCCACAAACGTCACAAAACTATCCCTAAAAACTATATTAACAATACACTAATATTTATCTAGTAATTGGCTAATCCAACCACTCGAGAACATTAGAATTTTACCTCTGAATTACTGCTAACTGGTGGACAAGCATGGACAGGTGCTGAAACTGCTAAAGAATAGTTGATATAAAATTTAATATGGCATAATGTATGCCATATTAATCGATATCTTAATGAGGATTCTGTAATGACCATCATCAAAAAAGCGATTATCGCAATAATGAGCTTAGTCATTATTGCTTTCATTACTTTACCCACTATTTTGCATAAAGCAGGTCTGCATCCTGAATATAATGGCCAGACCGCCAACTTAACGGATAAACGAGCATTAATTATTACCACCAGCCATGCTGTCCTTAACGCCCCCGGTGAAAATACCGGAAAGGCCACTGGTGTTTTTGGATCGGAATTAACACATCCCTATTACACCTTTACCGATGGCGGTATGAAAGTAGACGTGGCCAGTATAAATGGCGGTGAAATCCCTATAGATCCGGAATCTTTTAATAGGGTCGTTATCACTCCAGAAGACAAACGCTATCTAAAAGACTCTGTATTCCAGGCTAAAGTCAAAAACTCCATCCCCATCTCAAAAGCCGACTTTACTCAATATGACATTATTTTTCTATCAGGAGGCTGGGGTGCCGCATACGATCTTGGGCAATCTGAGCTACTGGGCGAAAAAATTAGTCAGGCCTACTATGCTAACCTATCGCCAGTCCTCGGCGGAGTTTGTCACGGTGTATTGGGTTTAATTCAAGCTAAAGATAAAAATGGTCAATCATTAATTGCTGATCGCAAAATGACTGGAGTGACTGACAAACAAATTAAAGAATTGGGAATTACTCTAACACCTCTTCACCCGGAAACAGAATTACGCAAAGCAGGTGTGATCTTTGAGAGCAATACGGCCCTCATAGATTTTTTTGCTACCCATGTCGTGGTTGATGATGAGCAGCGTTTTGTAACAGGACAGAATCAGAATTCCGGACTGGAGACCTCCCACAAGATGATGGCGATTATTTCTAAGAGATGATCTCTTCTGTCATTGTACGATGACAAAAATATTTTGAAGAACTTGTATGCATAGACTAATGCTTAACTCACACAGGGCTATTTTTTCTGTAGTCCTTTTCACGTTGCTATTGTCATCATTGACAACAGCCTCAGCGGCAAAACCAAATATCATCGTCATATTGGCTGATGATTTGGGCTATTCAGATATCGCATCGTATGGGAGTGAGATCAGCACTCCCAATCTAGATCAACTCGCACAGGAGGGTCTGCGCTTTAGCCAATACTATACTTCCGCCAGCTGCGCTCCTACCCGCGCAATGTTGCTCACCGGCGTCGACAGTCACCGAGCAGGAGTTGCTAATATTTCTGAGGCACTCACACCGGCACAGTCACACTCCCCGTTTTATCGCGGCACGCTCAACGATAATGTGATCACTATTGCGCGATTATTGAAAGACGCTGGTTACCACACCAATATGACCGGCAAGTGGCATTTAGGTTATGAGGACCCCTCTCTAATGCCAAGCAATCGAGGGTTTGAACAAACCGTTATGATGCCTTTTTCTGGCGGCGATAACTGGACTCAACAACCCTATATACCGCACTATCAAAAGACACTGTGGTTTGAAAACGGGAACGAAATTACGCTACCAGAGAACTTTTATTCCTCTAAATTTATTGTCGATAAAGCCATTAAGCAAATTGAAAACCATCGCAGCGATGAGCAACCGTTTTTTTCCTACCTCGCTTTCCAGGCTGTGCATATACCAGTACAAGCACCTAAAGAATATACCGACAAATACCTAAATACGTATCAGTTTGGCTGGAGCGAACTGCGCGCCAAGCGTGAACAAACTGTTAAAGACCTTGGACTGATCCGAAACGATGCTCCTATTAAGACTATGACTAGCACGCTGGACTGGGAAGGTTTAACAGCAAAGGAAAAACAATTTAATAGCAAGCGCATGGCCGTCTATGCGGGTATGGTTGATGCAATGGACTTCCATATTGGCCGATTAATTGAGTATTTAAAAGCTATCGATGAATACGACAATACGGTAATCATTTTTACCTCCGATAACGGCCCCGAACCTTCCGACCCTGCTGCTGCCAATAGTGTACTGTTCCCTATAATCAGAGAGTATATTTTGGGCTACAACAATGATTATGAAACACTAGGAGAGCGTTACAGCTTCAATACCATTGGCGCCAGCTTTGCGAGTGCCGCTGCATCTCCGTTAGGGCATTACAAATTTCATTCCGGCGAGGGTGGCATGCGCGTTCCAATGATTATCAGCGGGCCTATACTCCCAGAGCAATTGCAAGGCCAAATTAGTCACAGTAAAGCTTTTGTTAAAGATCTAGCTCCAACTATTTTGACGATCGCCGGCACCCATCATCCCGGTGTCGAATATCAAGGCAAAGCCATTGAACCTCAAACTGGAAAAGATTTAGTACCCGTGATCACAGGCCTTCAAACAACCGTTTATAGCGACAGCGATACTATTGCCTATGAAATTGGCGGTAATGCCGGCTTAATTAAAGGGAATTATAAGATCACTTTTAACCGCAGTGAGCAAAACGATAACAGCTGGCACTTATACAACCTCAAACAAGATCCTGGCGAAGTCCAAGCAATTGAAAATCAATATCCTGTCATCTTTTCTGACCTGCTTAGTCAGTATGAAAAATATATGCAAGAGAATGGAGTTATCCCAGTACCAGATAATTACGACCAAGCCAAGCAGGCTGGCCTCAATGGACTTAAAGAAAGACTTAGAGCAACGATAAATAATAACAAGGGCGCTCTTTTCTTATTACTAATGCTATTTATTGTCGCCGTCAAATGGAAAAATGTTAAGCCGTATTTATAAACATATCTAAAACTCAATGATTCTAATTCAAAAGACTACCCGACTGCTCTTCTTGAAGAAACAACATAAGTAGCTAGAATTAAGACAATAATTGAATCGAACACTACTGTTACCTCTAACTTGTCGATATAGTTTGTCCCAACTATTAAGACAAGCAACAAAAATCCTATTTTACTTATCCTAACTATAATATTGCACAGCATGTGAGAGCCTTCATTTTTATTCGCGCGGTGGCCCAGGAAAAAATCGGTTGGTGCGCTGCTGATAAGTAATGTAATCTGGGCGCTTTCGCGCTGAATAATACTCTGAAGGTACTGCGCCAGTGAGATGAACCAAGGTGCTGTACATCATTCTCGAAGTAAATAGTAAACCTGCCCCAAGTAGCCCCCAAACCATTGTACTTTCTGCACTCTGAAGCACCCACCAGGAAGGTATTGCCGCGATTATTAAGCCATTCCAAACCATCCACTCAGCAAAATAATTAGGGTGTCGACAGAAACGCCACAGGCCCACATTACAGACTTGACGTTGTTTACCCTGCTTTTTCATTTCCTGCAAAAAGGCTAATTTTTGTATATCTGCCAAGGTTTCCATGGCAAACGCAAACCCCCAGATTATTAAACCAGCCAGCTCAAATCCGGAGAGTTTTGAACTAGTATTAGATGCAATAATAAATACCGGTAATGCCAGAAAGGATGCATTGGCCAAGCCCTGAGAAATGGCGTCAACCTGCAGGGCCAACTGCACATTGGTCTTACCACTTTTCTCCCAGCGCCTTCGCTGATATTGATAACGGGGAAACTCTTTTTTCAACAGCCCCATGTGCCACATTTTTAAGGCACCCAAACCCATTCGAAGGCCAATCAAAATAACAATTGTACTTACCACTAAGGAGCGTAGCCAATAGCCACCGCTGAGCCAGTAACTGACCAAACCTAATAAAACTAGACCCCAGGGCCAACCAATATCAACATAGCTCATACGCTCAGTTCGCCAAATGGGTATGCAGACCACCAGCGTAAACAGCAACAACTGCCCGAGGCCATTGATAAGGCCTAAGTCTGAAAATGAAGAACTATAGAGAATCAGAGCCCATCCAAATAGAAATGGGTACAGAGGACTTAAATATTTCTTTGAACTTTTCATTCTACAAAGGCTCTCTGCGTCGCCAAAAAATTAAAAATATTCCCATAGCTAACTGCCATGCACCGTACAGAAGAATGGTAAATAGCACCATATCCGCAACAGGATTGCTCTCCCCAGCGACTGTTGGAAAGAGCGACACCTTAAGTAAGAAACCTAGGTTGATATTTCTGACCACAACTTCCATCTCTATGGCTCTATTATCCTCATTAGCTAGACCAAAGCCCTTAATCAACCATATACCCACTAGGCTGAGGCCAAGAATAAATGCACAAAGAACGGCAATATCATCGCCCGATGTATTGGCAAAATTGAGTCTACCAGCGCCTAGCGAGCCGATGACTATGACCCCAATGCCAACCAAAGAACCCTTAACACAAAGGTTAGAAAAGCGTTCCGCGTAATTGGGTAAGCGTTTTAAAAAAACCATACCTAACCCAAGCGGTAAAAGCAGACAGAGGCCTATCTCAACAGCAACTTTTTTTGCCGGCATCACAAAGCTATCAGTCATATAGTCAGAGATTAAAAAGTCTAAAATCATGGGTGTGGTCACCAGACAGGCGACCGAGGTCAGAGCGGTGATACTGATAGAGAGAGGCACATTGCCGCGTGCCATAAAGGTAAATATATTGGACACTGTGCCGCCAGGAATAGAGGCCACAATGGCTATACCTATCACCATGCCTGGGGGTAGGTTAGTTAGTACGACAAACCCAAGAGCAATCATTGGTACCACAATGAGTTGCAACAATAGACCAATACTGGCTGCCTTGGGCTGCATTGCGACTTTCTTAAAATCAGCAATTTGGAGACCAGCACCCATACCAAGCATAGCCAGTACAAGCTGCACAGCAGCCACCCAGTATTCGTACTCTATGTACCAAGCAATCATAAATGTCCTCAGCTGCTGGCTTCGTATGCCAACTTTTAATTTTTGTTAGTGTATGAGACTACATTAAGTAAGCTGTGTTAAAGAGCATAAAAAATAGTTTGTAACTACTTATAACTTTTTAAACATCAAATATTTACAAGATTTCAAATTACGCAATTACAAATTACTTATTACAAATCGAAGCATACCAAACTATTGGTGCTTTGATAGCAATCTCCATAACAGCAAAATAAATGTACAACTCCCCAGCACCTCGCGCAGTTAAAATCACAATAATTGAAAGATTTTTTATAAGCGATGATTTCATAATAGCGAGTGTGAGCATGGGGACCACTGACGGCGATATCGGTGAAGCCTTTGGAGACTTTTCTTCCTCTCACTCAGCTACGTTGCCAATTACAAAAACCCCCACAAATTGCGTTATGGGGGTTTTTATGGGCCTGGCACAGCCATTTTTTGGCTGTCAGGGGCGACTATAGGCTTAAAAGAGCTTCAAAATTCTTTGAATAGAAACTGTCCAACTCCTCTGATGTCGCCTGCACGGCATCAAGACTGCGCTCGAAGGCGCCGAACGGATCTTTGCCACCCTCTGGATGTGGGTAATCTGTATTAAACATCAACATGTCTTTACCAACATTACGCATAACCCAGCCGGCATCCTCAAAATGCAATGGCGTGGCTTTCACCTGGCGTTGCATATATTCAGAGGGCTTGAGTGATAGCTTTCTTAAGCCCAGATCAAATCTGCCTAATTCAGCTGCACCGATATCTAGATTTGACATACAAGCTGGTAACCAATTTGAGCCTAATTCAACTAAACCAATTTTAAGTTTAGGAAAGCGCTCAAGGACACCATCATAGATCATGCAGGCCAACCAACGCTCAATCGAATGGTGTAAAACCGGTAGATCTTTGGGAGAAGTGGTTTCAATATTCATTGACTCGGGGGCCAATTCTCGCTTTACACCAGTGTTACGATAGTCATCGGTCAATTTCGCGCCACTGCCAATATGTAATGTAATTGGCACACCTGCTTCTTGTAACACGGCCCAAATCGGGTCATATGCAATATGTGATGGTGCGCGACCATCCACTGCATCTGATGTCATCCAGAAGGCTTTAATACCCATCTTGATAGCTTTTTTAGCCTCCTGTAGAGCCTTGACTGGATCTCTTAACGACAGATATCCCACCGCTTGTAGTCGATCGCTATCGCTGGAGCAAAAATCGACCATAGCTCTATTCATGGCATCACAACCACCCCATACGACCTTTTCGTCTTTAGATCGGGCAAAACGGGACACGAACACCAAACCCGGAAATACTAGCTGCTTGCTGATTCCAGCGATGTCCAATGAATCAGTACGCTCGATATTATTAACCGCACCATATGCACCGATCATGTTACGCTTGCCCTCACTACCAAAGATATCTGCCTTTAAACTCTCTGTCATGGAAGGGTCATTGCCGGCTAGGCGATTATGGGCCTGATCTATCAGTGGCTTGAGCTGTGGAACATTTTCAACTCTGAAAAACGGCTCGTCTAAATTAGCCCTGACGTACTCCGACGCATAGCCTTCGATCCAACCGTCATACTCGGAAATATGACTATCTGCGTCGTGAATTGTACGATTTACTTGATGTGCGCTTTGTTGATTCATTGGTGACTCCTCTTATATATTTTTTTACAGGCTTTGGTGCACTGCTTACATCACAGTTAGATGAACACTATAATATATTACACCTTTATTATATAGCTTATATAATAAAATTTTAAACCTAGAAATTAGTCCGTCAATGCGTCATAAACAAACTGTTGAGAGATTTTTCTAAAGTCCGGATTTACCGCTGGTGGTGGCTTTGGAAACTGCTGCACCATGCCAATAAAAAACAGATCATTCTTTGAGTCAATCCAAAACCAGGTGGACGCTGCCCCACCCCAAAAATAAGAACCATCGCCATAACCTGATATCTCAGATGCCTCGCCCATGATGATGCCAAAGTTCAATCCAAAGCCAACTCTCTGACTGGTTGTGCCAGTTAAATTTCCAGTGGAATCGATTGTTTGCGAATCTGTCAGCACATTTTTAGCCATTAGATCTATACTTTTTTTGCTTAGAATTCGCGCACCATCAAGTTGCCCGCCATTGAGCATCATTTGGCAAAAGCGAGCATAATCAGCCATGGTCGACACTAGGCCTCCGCCCCCTGACTCCATGCCGCGAGTCTCTTTGCGATAGGAGATATCCCCCAAAATATTAAACGCCGGCTCTGCAAATGGCAGTGCTTGAAAGTTTTTTGTAACTGGATGGTAGCCAAACACATCCGCAAGTCGCTCGGCTTTCTCTGCTGGGACATAGAATGCCGTATCGACCATACCCAATGGCTTAAATATTTTTGACTGGAAAAACTCGCCCAAGCTCATCCCGGAAATACGTTCAACGATTGCACCCTGCAAGTCTACTGACACCGAGTAAGCCCAGGCCGTTCCTGGTTGATGCATGAGCGGAATCGTGGCCACTGTATCGACCAGCGATTGTAAATCTGGTGAGGCTAAGACCGCTTTTTTTCTGAACTGCATATTGCTTGGATCAGCACCGCTAATGCCATAGCCAAACCCAGCAGTATGACTCATAAGTTCGCGGATGGTTGGCTGACGTTGCAGGGGCTCTAACTCTACATTGCCTTCGAGATCATAGCTCTTGACCACCTCCAGGTTCTCAAACTCAGGAATAAATTTAGACACCGGATCATCCAAAGAAAATGCACCCTGCTCATGCAATATCATCATTGCGACACCGGTTATCGGCTTGCTCATGGAGTAAATACGATACATGCTATCCTGAGTAATAGGCTCTCCATTAAGCAGGTCACGAACACCGGCCTGTGTGTAACTGGCAACTTTGCCATCATGCACTAAAAGTGTGGCAATACCCATGCTGTCACCTTCGACCACAAATTGGCGCATGCGCGACTCAAGAGCGGCTATTTTTTCAACATCTACACCTGTCACTGCGGGATTAGAGGTTAAATCTGGGAAGGCGGAACCGGTAATTTTTGTGCAGGCACTAAGGTTTACCACCAGCAATCCAGTTAATGTGGCAGTCTTGAGTAGGGTTAATATATCTCTCATTGTTGTTCTCTCTATCGTTATCGTTAATTTCTAGTTTGTACTCTAGTGGCGTTGACTACACAGTCATCTTATGGGGCGTACCAAATCGGTGAGGAATATGCGCGCTCCTGGATTACCGCAGGACCTCGATCAGGCTTAACCATGCCCAGTGCCAGCGCGTCAGCCAATGCGTGTCTTGGAGTTGGGATTTCAATAACTCGAACATAATAAAATGCTGAGAGCTCGGGCTTAAAATCAGGATCTCGCCAAACCGTCGAAAGAAGTGGAGCACCTATAGAATTTGTATAGGTAGCCGTTTCCAAATTAACCGTGTTGCCTATGGCCGCTAGTTTTTTACCTACACCCAAACGATCTTCGCCAGCCCAGGCTACGTCATAGACCTTCTCAAACGACTGGCCTTGCGAATCAACCCAGCCTTTGATTACCTGCACCCGGTCAAGATTAGCGCCTTTTGAATCACTGCCTGCATGAATCAAAAAGCTAGGCGGATTGGTCCCTTTACGTTCAGGTAGATCGCCCCCCATTGGCACCCCCTTGGTATAGCCATTTGTAGGGTAGCTTTTATGATTAAGATCTCGCTTATTGAAATCCCAGCCGCCAAACACCCGCAAATAGATACGCGGTCCACTGGTGGCATAAACCTCACGGCGCTTAAATGCCTGCATGATTGAGGTGCGATCATTGTAATCTGCCCAAACTGCCGCCAGCCCCTGAGCTGCCATCGCCCAGCCGCTTGTCGCATCAGGGCGATCAGGATTTATTA
>Ga0208948_1001117_pt1 | contig 11481 bp, 10 predicted proteins | sample AOAMet11_17_M020_2_FD_188228 | JGI IMG/M metagenome (GOLD analysis project Ga0208948, IMG submission 188228) | Ammonia-oxidizing marine microbial communities from Monterey Bay, California, USA - CAN11_17_M020 (SPAdes) | ecosystem: Environmental > Aquatic > Marine > Intertidal zone | place...
CTAGGTGGGACAAATTAAAAGATTTATTATAAATGGCACATCCTAAACGTAAAATATCTAAAACAAGAAGAGATAAACGTAGAACTCATATTAAGGCTGCAGATCAGCAGATATCAATATGTCAAACTACAGGTGAGTCACACCTATATCACAGAGCCCACTGGCACGAAGGAAAACTTTATTACAGAGGAAAAGTTTTAGTTGATTCACTAGATTCAGAAAAAAACTAGTATCTTAATTTATCAATTTAACTGTCTAAAGGCATAATTGATGTTAGTATGATATCTAACAAAACAAATAAAATAAAAGCCGCCATTACTGCTGTTGGAGGCTACATTCCAGAAGACTTTATTTCCAATAGAGATTTAGAAAAAATGGTTGATACCAATGATGAGTGGATCACTGCCAGAACGGGAATAAAAAAAAGAAGAATACTTAAAGACAAGGATAAAGCAACTTCATTTTTAGCTTCAAATGCCGCAAAGGATTTAATTAATAAGAAGAAAATTGATCCCAGCTCAATAGATTTAGTAATTGTTGCAACTATCACACCAGATTTTCATGTTGCATCAACGGCACCAACAGTAGCCTCCGAAATAAATGCAATCAACGCTTATGCTTTTGACATAAACGCAGCTTGCTCAGGCTTTTTATATGGAATGTCAACAGCGACAAGTTATATTGAGTCAGGTAGGTATAAAAAAGTCCTTTTAATAGGTGCAGATATGATGTCTTCTATTGTTGATTATACGGACAGATCAACTAGTATTCTTTTTGGAGATGGAGCAGGAGCTGTTTTGGTAGAGCCTAGCACTAATGGTTTTGGCTGGGAGGATGAGTATTTAAGGTCAGATGGGGTTGGTGCAGAATGGTTAAAAGTAAAATCAGGAGGTTCACTATATCCTACATCACAAGAGTCAATTGATAATAAATGGCATTTCATAACCCAAGATGGTAAAACAGTTTTTAAGTCAGCCGTTTCTGAAATGGCAAACGCAACAGAGCAGATTATCAAAAGGAACAATCTGAATCCTGAAGAAATTAAATATTTGTTGCCTCATCAAGCTAATAAAAGAATTATTGATGCTACCGCAGAAAAGATTAATTTAGATAAAAATAAAGTTTTAATGAATATAGAAAATTATGGGAATACTACTGCAGCAACCATACCTCTATTAATGTATGATTATGAAAAAGAATTTAAAGAAGGAGACAAATTAATACTTGCAGCTTTTGGAGCTGGATTAACTTGGGGTGCAGCATATTTAACATGGGCTTACAATTAAACTATTTAAAATGAATATAAAAGAAATACAAAATTTAATAAAATTTGTCTCTAAATCGGGTGTTGAGGAAGTTAAAATTGAGAGAGAGGATTTTAAAATTACAATTAAAACAAAGAAAAATATTACTAAACAAGTATTGGTTGAGGATCTTCCTTCAAACAATATTATTGCTACTCAACCTGTATTATCAGTTCAACAGGAAATTGTTCAAGAAACTAGCTCTAATAACTCCGGTGAAGAATTAGAAAATGAAAATCATATAGTAGTTAAATCACCAATCATTGGAACTTTTTACAGAAAGCCTTCACCAGATAAACCATCATTTGTCGAGGTTGGAAAGAGTATATCAGAAGGCGATGTATTATGTGTAATAGAAGCAATGAAATTATTCAATGAAATAGAGTCTGAGTTTTCAGGAAAAATTGTTAAAATACTTGCTGAGGATCAAAGCCCTGTCGAGTTTGACCAACCACTATTTATTATTGACCCATCTTAAAAATGTTTAATAAAATACTAATTGCCAATAGAGGAGAGATAGCTATGCGTGTTATTAGAACATGTAAAGAAATGGGCATTAAAACTGTAGCGGTTTATTCAAAAGCTGATGAGGAAAGCCTTCATGTAAGATTTGCGGACGAAGCTGTTTGTATTGGACCTTCAGCTAGTTCAGAATCATATTTAAAGCCTGCTAATATTATTGCAGCAGCTGAAATAACTAATGCAGATGCCATCCACCCAGGATATGGGTTTTTATCAGAAAACAGCAAATTTTCTAAAATATGCCACGATCATAATATAAAATTTATTGGAGCCTCACCAGATATGATTGATAAAATGGGAGATAAGTCATCTGCAAAAGAAACAATGAAAAAAGCTGGTGTTCCAACCATACCAGGTTCTGAAGGACTTGTTCCAACTCTAGAGGACGCTCAAAACATAGCTCTTGAAATAGGTTACCCTGTAATGCTTAAGGCTACAGCTGGTGGAGGAGGAAAGGGAATGAGAATAGCCAAAAGTTCAAAAGACCTAGCAAGTGCATGGGAATTAGCAAGAAAAGAATCAAAGCTGGCCTTTGATAATGATGATATGTATCTAGAGAAATTTATTGAAGACCCTAGGCATATTGAAATCCAAATTATTGGTGATTCTTATGGAAAGGCATGCCATTTATCAGAAAGAGACTGCTCTATTCAAAGACGACATCAAAAACTAATTGAAGAAACACCTTCTCCTTTTATGACGAAACCTTTGAGAAAGTCAATGGGTGAAGCTGCTGTTAAAGCTGCTGAATCTATTAAATACGAAGGAGCAGGAACAATTGAATTTTTGGTTGACAAACACAAGAATTTCTACTTTATGGAGATGAATACTAGAATTCAAGTTGAGCACCCAATTACTGAACAAGTAATTGATTATGATTTAATACGTGAGCAAATTTTAGTTGCATCTGGTAAGCCAATCTCTGGAAAGAACTATTTTCCAAAGCTCTGTTCTATTGAGTGTAGAATTAATGCAGAAGACCCTCATAATGACTTTATGCCAAACCCTGGTAAAATTTTAACACTTCATTTTCCCGGTGGTCACGGTGTTCGTATTGACACCCATGTGTATAGTGGTTACTTAATACCACCATATTACGACTCTATGATTGCTAAATTAATTACTACAGCACAAACAAGAGAAGAGGCAATAAACAAGATGAAACGAGCTTTAGATGAATTTGTAATAGAAGGAGTAAAAACTACAATTCCATTCCATCAAAAATTATTAGAAAATCCAGATTTTCTATCTGGTAACTATACTACAAAGTTTATGGAATCATTTGAGATGTAGCTTTATATAAGCTCCATTTCAATTAATTTTTCTGCTATTTGAATAGTATTTGTTGCCGCCCCTTTTCTTAAGTTATCTGCAACAATCCAAAGATTTAAACCACTAACAATACTAAAATCTCTTCTTATTCTCCCAACAAATACTTCATCTTTGTTAGCAGAATTAATAGGCATAGGGTATTTGTTTTTTTCAGGATCATCTTCAACAATTAAACCGGGAGCCTTTTTTAAAATTTCAAAAATAGAATCAATTTCAAATTCATTTTCAAACTCTATATTAACTGATTCTCCATGACAAATTTCAATTGGGACTCTTACAGCTGTAGAAGTTATTTGAATGCTATTATCATTTAAAATTTTTCTAGTTTCATTAATCAATTTATTTTCTTCTTTAGTATAACCGTCTTCTTCAAAAACATCACAGTGTGGTAAAAGATTTTGATCAATAGAATATGGATATACTTTTGAACCATCTCTTCCCTCTCTTTCGTTATTTAGCTGATCTATAGCGTTTTTTCCTGTACCAGAAACAGACTGATAGGTTGAAATTACAAGTCTTTTAATTTTATATTTCTTGTGAAGTGGAGCTAAGACTACAAGCATTTGCATTGTTGAACAGTTTGGATTTGCTATTATGTAATCATCTTTTGTTAAAACATTTGCATTTACTTCGCTAACAACCAATTTTTTTTTTGAATCCATTCTCCATGCTGAAGAATTATCAACAACCCTTGTGCCAACCTCTGCAAACTTTGGAGCCCACTCTAAAGATGTTGAGCCGCCTGCTGAAAATAGAGCAACGTTGGGCTTCATTTTAACGGCATCAGCTATAGAAACAATACTATATTCTTGACCTTTAAACGAAATTTTATTGCCTACAGACTTTTCGGAGGCAACAGGTATGATTTCGGTTAGAGGAAATTTTCTTTTTTCTAACAGATCAAGCAATACAGAGCCAACAACTCCTGTTGCACCAACAATAGCTACTTTCATATTATTTATCTTTTTTCATTTTTTTATAAAACACAGCTCGGCTTAAAGGTTCATATTTATCCTTTTCACCAATCACAACAATATCAGTTTTTTTGTTTTTTCTAAAACTGTAATTAGCAATATTTCCTGATTTTTTACAAACAGCATGAACTTTGGTAACATATTCAGCAATTGCCATTAAATTTGGTATAGGACCAAAAGGGTTTCCAAGATAATCCATGTCTAGGCCTGCAACGATAACTCTTATGCCCTTATTAGCAAGCTGATTACAAACGCTGACTATTTCGTTGTCAAAAAATTGAGCTTCGTCAATAGCCACAACATCACAGTCTTGAATATTATCTAGTATATCAGATGAATGTTTTACTTCAGTTGACTTTAGTTTACTTTCATCATGTGATTCAATATAATTTTTACTCCTGGAATCAATTGTAGGTTTAAAGACTTTGAATTTTTGATTTGCAATTTTTGCTCTTTTTATCCTTCTTATAAGCTCCTCAGTTTTACCAGAAAACATTGATCCACAGATTACTTCAATCCAGCCGAATTGTTCGTTATTATATGCGGGGTTTTCTAAAAACATTTTGTAATTTGATTTACAATTAAAGCAAATTTATCAAAAAGTAATTCATTATAATAATAAACTATAGTGTTTAAGAAAATAGAAAAGAAAAGAAATGAAATTGCACCATTAATTAATACAATTATAGATTTAGCAACTAAAAAAACTAAACTCTTGATATGGTAATTGACCCTCAACTTTATATAGTACCAACACCAATTGGCAATATGGGGGACATTACTATAAGAGCAATTGAAACTCTAAAAAATTCTGATCTAATTTTAGCAGAGGACACGAGGCATGCAAAAAAGCTACTTAGTGAATATAAAATTTCAACTAAAGTGAATAGTTATCATTTGAACAATGAACATAAAAAAGTCAATGATTATATTGAGTTAATGTCTTCCGGTCAGAAAATTTCTTTAATAACTGATGCTGGGACTCCTTGTATTTCGGATCCTGGATTTTTATTAATTCGTGAGGCCATTAAAAAAGAGATAATAATTACGTGTTTACCTGGACCCACTGCTTTAATTCCTGCATTAGTTTTGAGTGGGCTGCCAAGTGAAAATTTTATATTTGAGGGGTTTTTACCGCGTAAAAAAGGAAGAAAGACGAAGCTTTTAGAACTTGCTCAAAACACTAGAACTACAATTATATATGAATCTCCATACAGGGTTGTCAAAACACTAACAGAGTTCTTAGAATATTTCGGAGAAGACAGGCAGATTACTTTAAGCCGTGAAATTTCAAAAATATATGAGGAGACCTTCAGGGGATCCGTTGTTGAAGCTGTTAAATATTTTTCAAATAAGAAAATAAAAGGCGAGTTTGTAATATGTATTGATAAAAAGAAATAGAATATATTAATGAAAAATTGGATTGAGAAAGAACAACCCTCTAAAGACGAAATTCAAAGTCTCAATGAAACATTAAAAATTCCAACATTTATATGCTCCTTGTTGCTTCAGAGAAATATAAATTCATTAGAAAAAGCAAAACAATTTTTTCGACCAAATCTTGATTTACTGCACGACCCTTTCTTGCTGAAAGATATGTTGAAGGCTGTCGAGATGATTGAAGCTTCAAAAACAAAGAAAATAATGATTTTGGGTGATTATGATGTTGATGGAACCACTTCTACTGCAATGCTTTTTAAATATTTTGACAATTTAGGGTTTAATATTTCCTATTATATTCCTGATAGATATAAGGAAGGCTATGGAGTATCTTTAGAATCTATAGAATATGCTGAAAAAAATAATTTTTCTTTAATTGTTACTGTTGATTGTGGAATTAAAGCTTTGAGTCAAGTTGATTTAGCTAAATCAAAAGGCATTGAGGTCATTATTTGTGATCATCATCTTCCAGGAGAAACATTGCCAAATGCATATGGAATAGTTAATCCAAAACAAGTAGACTGTAAATATCCTTTTAAAGATTTATGTGGCTGTGGCATAGCCTTCAAATTAATAACCGCTCACAATTTAATTTCAAAAAACCCTTGTGATGTTTTTGAATTTATTGACTTTGTTGCCCTTGCAACAATTTCTGATATGATGCCCTTAGTAGATGAAAATAGACTTTTGGTATTTTATGGTTTAAAAAGAATAAATGAAAACCCAAGAATAGGTCTAAGAAACTTTTTAAAATCAATAAACAGTAAAATAGATGAATCTAAGGTTTCATTTAATATTGGACCAAGAATAAATGCTGCTGGGCGAATGAAAAACGGAAAAGTTATTGTTGATTTATTAGTTCAAGAAGATAGAGAAAAAGCTAGCATTATGTCCAATGAAGTAGAGTTCCTTAATCAAAACAGAAGAGCGACAGAAAAAGATGTATTTCAACAAGCAATAAAGCAAATAGATCATGCCAGTTTCACAAATATTGTCTATTCTGAAAACTGGAGTAAAGGAGTGCTAGGAATTGTAGCATCAAGACTTATTGAACAGTCATATAAACCAACAATAGTTATGACTGATTCAAATGAAGAGCTTTTAACTGGCTCAGTAAGATCAGTCTCAGGATTTGATGTACATGAAGCTCTTTCAAAATGTGTAGATAATATTTTTCAATTTGGAGGACATAAATATGCTGCTGGGTTAAAAGTAAAGAAATCTAATTATGAAAACTTTAAAGTTCAATTTGAAAAGACTGTTAGAAAATCTGTTAAAGAAGAAATGTTTAGAAAAAGTTTTTCATATGATGTTTTAATTAATTTTTCTGAAATTACATTTGAAAATATTAAAATTATTTCAAGGATGTCTCCATTTGGTTTGGGAAACAATAAGCCTGTATTTAGGACAAATAATTGTTTTTTAGACCATAAATTAAAGTTCATAGGAAAGGAATCACAAATAGTTAAATCAAAAATTAAAGACCAATCTGGAAGGGAATTACCATTTATATGTTTTGATAAAAAAGAACAGCTCATTAATGTTAGTTCAACATTTGATATTCTCTATACAATTGACTTTAATTCTTATTCAGGAAAAGACGAGATAGAGCTTACCCTAAGAGAAATTGATATAAAAAAATAAACCCTGCCGAAGCAGGGTTTATAAACACGCTATTAGTTTCTTATTAGAATCTAAATGTAGCTCCTAAATTCCATGTAGTTCCCTTACCAAAGTAAACTTGGTTTTGAACATCAATCCCATTCCAAGTTCTTCCACCATCACTATGAATATTTGTTTGAGATTGAGAAATATACTCTTCATCAAATAGGTTATTGATGTTAGCTCTTACAATAGTTTCATAACCTAAGAATGTTGTTCTATAAGTAGCACCTATATCAACTAAGCTAAAACTTGGCAGTTTAATTGAACCTCTGTTGTTAGAACTGTAAAACTCACTATCTAATGGACCAAATCTTCCGTATAAATTAGAATATGTTTGAAAGTCTATGTCAGCAGATAATTTATCAGATACTTTATAGGTAGCTCCAAGGTACATAACTGTTTGTGCAGCATCACCAAGTTTAACACCATCTAAATATAGAGTTCCTGTTTCTCCTGCTGCTTGACCATTATCATTATAAAAAGATGTACCATTAAAGTTTTTAGAAAACTTCCAGTCACCTAATGAAGCCATACCTTTTAATCTTAATCTACTAGAAGGATACCAAGTAAACTCACCTTCAATACCAGAATGTGTTTGCTCAACATCATTGTAGATTATTGTTATCCCTTGATCTCCAATTGATGTAGATCTTTGAAAAGTTCTATCTCCCCAAACAGTGTTGTAAACGTTCACTTTTGCTTTAAAGTTTGATCCAAAATAACCATAACCAAGCTCTAGAGATGTGATTTTTTCAGAAGTTATATCATCCGCTTCTGTAAAGTCATAATCTGCATTAGTAAACACTCCATCAACAAGAGGAGGTCTATTGATACGACCTACATTAAAGAAGACATTTGCTCTGTCATTCATTTTATAGTTTGCACCACCTTTAATATATCCTCCATTTACAGTAATCTTTCTACTTTTTGTGTCTGGTTGAGTTGTGTAGAAGTGTTCTAGTTGATATTTTTGAGTTGTTGATCCAACTTGAAGAACGGCCGAGAATTTGTCATTACCAGTATATTCAATTAAACCATTGATACCAGTCCAATCATTATAACCAATATAGTATCTCTGTGTTCCATTAGGATCATCCATACCAAGATTTTTAAAAGGAGAAGATTCGTAAGCAGTTGTAACTACGGTTCCTATTCTATCTCCATTTCCAGAGAAGTTATTTCCGTTAATTGTAGAAATATATCCATCTAGACCTAAGAAATCACTTATACCTCTTCTGTGATAAGCTTTATATGACCTTAAATCAACACCTAACTCATATCTGAAATTATCTGAGTCGATCTTAATTTTAGAAATACCACCAATCCAGTTATGAGAGTTAGTTGAAAATCTTCTAACAGTTGTGTCTGCACCCCATTTACTTGGAAGTCCATCAATTGTATTATGATATCCAAGCTTCATGCCAGCGAAAGGTCCGCTATCAGGAACGTATGCTCCAGCTAAGTTTTTTGAAACTGCTGTTCCCCAGTTAATCGTATAGTCAGAATTTCTCCACTCTGAGTGATCGTCCATATATTCTCCAAAAGACTCTCTAAAAGAAGTTGTCCCATAAGAACCTCTTCCTCTTAAACCTGTTCCACCACCTCTTCCTGCAGAAGCATAAAGAGAAGTTGCAAGTGTAACTCTACTGCTGATTTCCCAGTCCCAGTTAAGGGTTGCTAATGGTTTGTGATAATAGTTTCTTAAAACTGAAAACTCTTCACCTTTATAGTCACCATATAATTGATTAAACTTTCTATAGTCATCACCTTGAGCAGGTCCATAATCTAAATAATCTTGAATTTGAGTACCATAATATGCTTGATGATGCCATTGTCCAGCACCAATAACTGATAGGTTAAATTCATGATCACCACCTCTTGGAGTATATCCTACAGAAAAAGCATAAGTTACACCCTCCCCTTGCATACCATTTCTCCATCCATCACCTTTCCAGAAACCAAGTAAATAACTTGATGACCAGCCTAACTCATTTACCCCAGTATTCATATATGCTGTTGTTTTTTGGTATCCATTATCACCTAACATCAGTTTAAGACCTGATCCAGGTGTAGCTTCTGCAGCCCTTGTATTAACAGACACAGTTCCACCCGCAGAAGGAACAGCTAGAGAAGTTGATCCAAGTCCTCTTTGAAGCTGAACACTGGAAGCAATATCCATTAGTCCGGCCCAATTTGACCAATAAATTCTACCATTTTCCATGTCATTAACAGGTTGACCGTTTATAACATAGGCAGTATTAGTGAATCCAAATCCTCTAAGATACATTTGGCCATCACCATAACCCCCATTGTCTTGGTTGGTGTATACACCAGGAGTTCTTTTAAGAGTTTCTACAAACTCAAGATTTCCTCCTTTTAGTTCTATTTCAGCACCAGTTACTGTACTAAATGCAATCGGCGTTTCACGCTCTTTGGCAACATCAACAACCTTTGATGTTACGGTTACTTCAGTAAGAGCAATTGAATCAAGCGCTGCATCTTGTGAATAAGCAGTTGCTGTAAATAAAGCAAATAAGATTAAGCTTAATTTTTTCATTATATAATTATTTGTGTTGATTTGTTTACAAAAGTAAAATATTCAAGAGTTTTTACCCTCTCTAAATATTAACATAATATTAATAAATACGGAGACTTTAGTTATAAACTAACTCTTTAATATTTTACTAATCTTAATTGTAGATTTATCAAGATTTTCTTGCTTTCCATTAGAGATATCTTTAGCTATTGATTTTCCTAGCTCAACGCCCCATTGGTCATAACTGTATACGTTTAAAATAGATCCAATTGTAAAAATTTTGTTCTCATACATTGATATAAGAGCTCCAAGACTTTTGGGAGAAAGCTTGTTAATAACTATTGAATTAGAAGGTTTGTTGCCTTCAATATTTTTATGAATCTCACGTCCGGTAGAAATTTTCCCCATCATTAATGCATTTGTTTGAGCTAAAAAATTTGAAGTCAAAATATCATGTTGAGCCTTATCGCCATAAAGAGAGTTTTTAAAAGCAATGAAATCAGAAGGTATAATTTTAGTCCCTTGGTGCATTAGCTGAAAAAAAGCATGCTGAGCATTTGTTCCAGTTGAACCCCAAATAATAGAACCTGTTTCATAATTAATTTTTTCACCATTTCTATCTATACTTTTTCCATTGCTCTCCATGCTAGCCTGTTGTAAATAATCTGGAAGTTTTCCAAGAAACTGATTATATGGTAGTACAGCTTCCGTCTCACATTTAAAAAAATTATTATACCATATACTGATAAGAGCAAGGATTACTGGAATATTTTTTTCAAAAGGAGAGTTTTTAAAATGAAGATCCATAGACTCAGCCCCTTTTAAAAATTCTTTGAAATTTTTTGATCCAATAATGATAGAAATAATTAAACCAACTGATCCCCAGAGTGAAAATCTTCCTCCAACCCACTCAGGAATAGAAAGTACATTATCAGACGAAATACCAAATTCTTTTGGCGCTTCGGTGTTATTAGAAACAGCAATAAAATGATCCTTTATAGATGCTTCATTTGAATTTTCTATAAACCATTCCCTTATTTTTTTTGCATTTTCTAGTGTTTCGATTGTTGTAAATGTTTTAGAAACAATTATGAAAATAGTGGTTTCAGGGTCTAACTTTTCAAGTAATTTTGATGTATAATCAGGATCGATATTAGAGACAAAGTGAGGCTTAACACCAAGGCTATAATAAGATAATGCTTCGGTAACCATATCTGGACCAAGATGAGATCCTCCAATTCCAATATTTACAACATCTTTAATTTTTTTACCTGTAGATCCTAGTTTTTTTCCACTATTTATTTGATCTGAAATATTTGTTATCCTCTTTATTGATGCTTCAACCTCTTTTTTTAATTCAGGATCTTTTATTTCGCTTGACCTTAAAGCAGTGTGAAGAACAGATCTTTTTTCTGTTTCATTAATAGTAGATCCATCAAAATACTTTTCAATATTATTCTTTAAATTAGTTTCGTTACATAAATCAATTAATAGCCTTAAAGTTGATGAACTTAGTCTGTTTTTTGAGAAATCTACATAAAAATCATTCCAGCTTATTGTAAATTTTTCAAGCCGATCATTCTCTTCAAAAAAACTAGAAATATGATTTCCCTCTTCAGCTTTGTGGTTTTTTTCAAGTTCGAACCAGGAATTTAAATTTGTTGGATTTATTTTTGATAATCCCATTAGATGGAAGTTTTATTTTTAA
>Ga0208948_1001124_pt1 | contig 11431 bp, 10 predicted proteins | sample AOAMet11_17_M020_2_FD_188228 | JGI IMG/M metagenome (GOLD analysis project Ga0208948, IMG submission 188228) | Ammonia-oxidizing marine microbial communities from Monterey Bay, California, USA - CAN11_17_M020 (SPAdes) | ecosystem: Environmental > Aquatic > Marine > Intertidal zone | place...
CTTTTCTAATGGTGCTCAAATTATAATTGATCAATATATTTCATCAGCAGAAGATAAATGGAAATTACAAAATGGAATAGTTCTTTATCTTCCTCATGGTTATGAAGGTCAAGGTGCTGAGCATTCTTCCGCTAGAATTGAACGTTATTTACAGCTTTGTGCTAAAGATAACATGTATGCTGCTAATTGTACAACTCCATCAAATCTTTTCCATCTTTTAAGAAGACAGATGCTCACTACTTTCAGGAAGCCTCTAATTTTATTCACTCCTAAAAGTCTTCTAAGACATCCAAAAGTCATATCTGAAATTGATGAGTTAAATACATCAAAATTTTTACCAATAATAACTGATCAAGAGATTGATCCCAAAAAAGCAGACTCTTTGGTTTTTTGTACTGGAAAATTTTACTTCGATCTTCTAGATTTTAGAGAAAAGAATAATATAAAAAATGTAGCTATTGTTAGAATAGAACAATTATTCCCTCTACCTGTCAAATTAATAATTTCTGAAATTAAAAAATTCTCAAATGCTGAGGATATAGTTTGGGCTCAAGAAGAACCAAGAAATATGGGTGCCTGGAATCATATTCAAACTTATCACCCTGTTGCAAAAAACATGAGACCAGCAACAAGAAGATTTTATGGATCTACAGCATCAGGAAGTCATGTAAGATTCGAAAGAAGACACAAGCAGATAATTGAATATGTATTTGATAAGAGTAAAAATAATTTTAGAAAATAAAATTAGATTCTAATAAACCCCTGCATTTACAAAGCTATTCTTGATTGAATCATATGTTATTTTTGCAGCCTCCTCATTATTCATTTTGTTTAAGTCTTTATTAAATGGCTCAGCACTTACTGTTCTATCATATCCAACTTCTTGTAAAAAATTTAAAAAAGGAGCAGTATCTATCAAGCCTGTTTTACCAGGAAGATTTCTTTCAAGATCAATTTGTTCATCACGAGTTCTACCTTTAACTGCATCATTTAGTTGACACATAATTATATCATCTTTATTTAAAAATCTTAAATCTTCAATAGAATGATTTGCGCAATATAAATGAAAAGTATCTAGTTGATAACCGACATTTCTTTCGTCAATTTCAGATATTAATTCTCTAAGTTCATTAATTGTTCGTATAAATGAAAATTGATCTCTAGCCATAAGAGTTTTTGGTCCAACAAATTCTAATCCAAGTTTCATGTCATTATCACCAATTATTTTAGCACACTCTTTAAGTCTTTCTTTATGTATTTTAAAATTTTTTAAATATGTTAAATTATTACTCGTAGGCATTATCCATCTACAAAATCCAACTGAGTCAATTTTTCTCATCACTTTACAATAGTCTTTTAAAACCTTAATGCCATTATTAAAAACAGAATCAGTTTGTGAAAAATCAACTGGTAAAATTGAGACATCAAATGATATAGAATTACTTGCCATTTTATCTAAATAATCACTTAACTCCATGGTACTCATCTTTTTTAAATCATTAATTAAAGGGTATATTGATTCAAACTTATTCTTTATTGCAAGATCTAGTAACTCATAGGTATTGACATTAATCCCAACAGTTCCTGGCATTAAACTTATTTTCATCTTTCTAGATGAAAGTCTATCCATGGAATATAAATTTTGACTTAATGAAATTAAACCAAGTGAAGCAATAGATGATGACTTAATAAAACCTCTTCTGTTTTGCATTTATTTTTATTTATTAAGATAATGATTATTTAAATAGTTTCAATTTTATGATTAATTTTGATAACTTAAAACAAGCTAAAAAGTACTAATGGTTCTTGAAATGAAAATTCCTTCCCCGGGAGAGTCTATAACAGAAGTTGAAATTTCTCAATGGCTAGTTAAAGATGGTGATATAGTTACAAAAGATCAAACAATTGCGGAGATAGATTCTGATAAAGCTACTTTAGATTTACCTGCTGAAGAATCCGGAAAAATTACTTTAAAAGCAGAAGAAGGGGATTTAATGGCTGTTGGAGATATTGTCTGTTTAATTGATACATCTGTTGCTTCTGATTCCAAACCTTTAATTAAAGAACCTGTGGTTAAGGAAGTTAAAGAAGAGAAAAAGGTTGATTTAGTTGAGGATGATGGAATAAGCATTACTCCTCTTGCAAGAAATATTGCTTCAGATAAAGGAATTGATATAAATGAAATTAAAGCTAAAGGGGATAAGATAACTAAAGATGATGTTTTAAAAGTTGTACCTGCAATGGGATCATCAAATGATGAGGGAAGAAGTGAAAACAGAGAAAAACTTTCAATGTTAAGAAGAAAAGTTGCTGAGAGATTAGTCTCTGTCAAAAACGAAACAGCAATGTTAACTACTTTTAATGAAGCAGACTTATCAAATATATTTGAACTTAGAAAAAAGTATAAAGAAGCATTTTCTCAAAAACATGGAGTAGGCCTTGGTTTCATGAGTTTTTTTACAAAAGCAGTTACGAGAGCTCTTAAGTTATACCCAGATGTTAATTCAATGATTGATGGTAACGAAAAAATTTCATTTAATTATTGTGATATAAGTATAGCAGTTTCGGGTCCTAAAGGGTTAATGACACCAATATTAAGAAACTCGGAAAATTTATCTTTTGCAGCAGTTGAGCAAGAAATAAAAAGACTAGCAGACCATGTAAGAAATAAGACTATCACAGTTGATGATCTGACTGGAGGAACATTTACTATTTCTAATGGTGGTGTTTTTGGTTCAATGTTATCAACACCTATTATTAACCCTCCACAATCTGGTATATTAGGTATGCATAATATAATTCAAAGACCTGTAGCTGTTGATGGAAAAGTTGAGATAAGACCAATGATGTATCTTGCTTTATCTTATGATCATAGAATTATAGATGGTAACCAATCTGTTGGATTTTTAATAGCTGTTAAAGAAGGTGTTGAAGATCCTGAGAATATTCTCATGGACGGTAAAGTTGAAAAACATTTAGGACTTAATTAATTGATTGATACTCATACCCACTTATATCTTGAACAATTTAAAGATGATATTGATGATGTCATCTCAAGAGCTAAAGCTATTGGGGTTCAAAGGTTTTACCTTCCATCAATAAATTCAAAATACAACCAAAGCATGCATGATCTGGAAAAAAAATTTCCTAATGATATTTTTTGTATGATTGGTTTACACCCTTGTTATGTTGATGATAATTTTGATCTGGAAATAGACTTTGTAAAGAAACAAATTGAAAAACATGACTATAAAGCAATTGGAGAAATTGGAATAGATCTTTTTCATGAAAAAAAATATTTTGAACAACAAGTAATTGCTTTTGAAGAACAAATTAAATTAGCTATTGATTATGATTTACCAATAGTTATTCATTCAAGAGATTCATTTGATGAAATTTTTGAAGTTTTAGAAAAATTTAAATGTGAAAAATTAAGAGGGATTTTTCATTGTTTTACTGGAAATATAGATCAAGCACATCGGATTATAGACTTGAATTTTCATCTAGGCATTGGAGGTGTATTAACTTTTAAGAATGGTAAAATATCTGAATTTCTTAAGGAGATTCCAATAAATAAAATTGTTTTAGAAACTGACTCACCTTATCTAGCTCCTTCACCTCATCGTGGTTCTAGAAATGAGAGTTCATATTTAAAAATAATTGCAGATAAACTAGCAAAAGTTTATAACTTAGAAATTGATGAAATCTCTAAAATAACTCAACAAAATTCAATTGAAATTTTTGGAAACTAATTCATTAACATTAGAGAGGTGGCCGAGTGGTTTAAGGCGCACGCTTGGAAAGCGTGTATTCTAGAAATGGAATCGAGGGTTCGAATCCCTTCCTCTCTGCAATTTTTTTTTATCTTTAAATTTCTAAAATTTCATTATGGAAATGTTTAAATCTTTTAAAGTCAAGCTCAAATTATTTATAACTTTTATTGCACTCTTTACGTTTGCAACATTCATTTTAAGTTGTAATTCTTCTCAAAAAAATAATTTATGGTCTACTATTGATCCTTTACCATTAGATCCAGAAATTGAGGCTCAAATTGATGAAATACTTCCGAAATTAACTTTAGAGCAAAAAGTTGGACAAGTTATTCAGGGAGATACTGGATCTTTAACTCCAGAAGATGTGAAAAAATATAGATTGGGCTCTGTATTAAGTGGTGGTAATTCTGCTCCTGGCCCTTTACCTTATGCTGAGACAAAGGCATGGCTTGAAATGGCAGATAAATACTACAATGCATCTATTGATGACGAGGATGTTGAGATAGCTATACCGATTATCTGGGGAATTGATGCTGTTCATGGACATGCCAACTTAAAAGGTTCAATTATTTTTCCTCATAATATAGGTTTAGGTGCTATGAACAATCCTGATTTAATTGAACAAATTGCAAGTATTACTGCACATGAGTTAACTGTATCTGGACATGACTGGACATTTGCTCCTACACTTGCTGTTCCTCAAGATTTAAGATGGGGGAGAAGTTATGAAGGATTTTCTGAGAATCCTGATCTAGTTAAATCCTACGGAGATCGAATTGTTATTGGTCTGCAAGGGGAATTTGGTTCAGAAAATTTTATGGGTGACGGAAGAGTAATTTCTAGTGCAAAACATTTTTTAGCTGATGGTGCAACTGAAAATGGAGTAGATCAAGGGGATGCCTTAATTACTGAAAAAGAATTGAGTAAAGTTCATGCTGCTGGATATTATAGTTCAATCCCAGCAGGTGTTCAAACTGTTATGGCATCGTTTTCTAGCTGGCAAGGTAGAAAGCTACATGGAGACAAAGAATTGCTTACTGATGTATTGAAAGGAAAAATGGGTTTTAATGGATTTGTAGTAGGTGATTGGAATGGACATGGTCAAGTTCCAGGATGTATTAACACAGATTGTCCACAATCTTTAAATGCAGGTTTGGATATGTATATGGCTCCGGATAGTTGGAAAGGATTATATGAGAGTACTCTTCAACATGTTAAAGATGGTACTATAGCTATGGAGCGGTTAGATGATGCTGTTAGACGTATTTTAAGAGTTAAACTTTTATCAGGAATTTTTCAAAAGGGAGCTCCAAGTACTCGTGCAAATGCTGGAAATGAAAATCTTTTAGCATTACCAGAGCATAAAAATGTTGCAAGACAAGCAGTGCGAGAATCTTTGGTTTTACTTAAAAATAATAATCAATTATTGCCAATTGATCCTTCAAAAACAATATTGGTTGTTGGAGATGGAGCATCTAGTATTTCTAAAGCAAGCGGAGGTTGGACACTTTCTTGGCAAGGAACAGGTCACAGTAATGATAAATTTCCAAATGGAGAATCTATTCTAGAAGGGATTGAAAAAACAGTTGATGATGCAGGTGGTAAATTAATTTTCTCAAAAGATGGTGATACATCTATTAAAGCTGATGTTGTTATTGCAGTTTATGGAGAAGATCCATATGCTGAATTTCAGGGAGATCGTGAAAATTTAGCTTTTATTCCAAATGGATTTGATACCAATAAATTGTCTACTTATAAAGAAAATGGAATTCCAATAGTGTCTGTATTTTTGTCTGGACGTCCAATGTGGGCAAATACTGAAATTAACAATTCAGATTCATTTGTAGCTGCTTGGTTGCCTGGAAGTGAAGGAGGTGGTGTTTCCGATATGCTTTTTAAAACAGATCCTTCATTTGATTTCACAGGTAGATTATCTTTTACATGGCCTGCAAGTGCTGTTGTTTCAAAAAATAACAATCAAGCATTGTTTAAAATTGGATACGGACTAAGTTACACTAGTATAAACCAAATTGATTTTTTATCAGAAAATTCTGGATTAGAAAACAGTGAGATTGCCTCAACTGGTGAGTATTTCAATAAAGGAGATGTAGTAGCTCCATGGGATATATGGTTGATTTCTGGTAAATTAGAAAAACAAATTGCAAGCTTCCCATCATCTGTAGGAGGACTTATTATAAGTAAAACAGATCATATGGCTCAAGAAGATGCATTACGAATTAATTGGACTAAATCTGATGGAGATTATTTCCGTATATCTTCTGTTAAACCAAATGATTTAACTCGCCAATCTAATGGAGCTATGAAGTTAGCTTTCAATGCTAAATCATTTACTGGTTCAGATTCTACATTGCAAATAGGCCAATGTGACGATAGTTTTAATTGTGATAAAACATTAGAAATTAAAATAAGTGATGAATGGCAGGAGTATTTGATTCCTCTTAGTAATTTTGAGGAATTAGGCATAGATATGTCAAAAATCATCTCATCAATATTAATTAAAGCTGAAGCAGGAATTGATATTGGCCTGGGTAATGTGCGTCTAGAATAAGATTTAAACCGTTAGTTATATTTGAATATTAAAAAGTGTTCAACAAATTAAAAATCATTAACTTTTAAAAAAACCAAAATATGTACAACTCAAAGATATCTGGATTAGGAATGTATGTTCCTGAAAATGTTGTAACTAATGATGATCTTTCAAAAATCATGGATACATCAAGTGAATGGATAATTGAAAGAACAGGAATTAAAGAAAGGAGGCATATAAAGAAAGGAGATGGCAACACAACTGCAATTATGGGTGTAAAGGCTGCTGAAATTGCTATGAAAAGAGCAAGCATAGAAAAAAATGAAATTGATTTAATTCTTTTTGCTACTCTAAGTCCAGATTATTATTTTCCTGGAAGTGGAGTCTTAGTTCAGGAGATGCTAGATATTCCAACATGTCCTGCAATGGACATAAGGAATCAATGCTCAGGTTTTATTTATGCCATTTCAACTGCAGACCAATATATAAAGTCTGGTATGTATAAAAATATTTTAGTTATTGGTTCTGAAAATCATTCTGGTGGACTGGATATGACAACAAGAGGAAGAGGTGTATCAGTTATATTTGGTGACGGTGCAGGTGCTGTTGTAGTTTCAAGAGAAGAGGATTTAACTAAAGGAATACTTTCTTCACATCTTCACTCAGAGGGAAAGTATGCAGAAGAACTTGCATTAATTGGTCCTAGTACAAATAGATGGGTTCCTGAAATCTTAGATGCAAATGATCCTGAAGATATATCTTACTACCCTAATATGAATGGTCAATTAGTTTTTAAAAACGCTGTAGTTCGTTTTTCAGAAGTAATTATGGAAGGATTAAAACATAATAATATTAGTCCAGATATGATAGATATGCTTATACCTCATCAAGCTAATCTTAGAATTTCTCAGTTTGTTCAAAAGAAGTTTGGTCTTACTGAAAACCAGGTTTATAATAATATTCAAAGGTATGGAAATACAACAGCTGGTTCAATACCTATAGCTTTGACGGAGGCGTGGCAGGAAGGCAAAATAAAGGAAGGTAATATAGTTGTGCTTGCAGCCTTTGGTAGTGGGTTTACTTGGGGAAGCACAATTATAAGGTGGTAATTTTTAATTAAAATTATGGATTTTCTATCATTACTGGATACATGGTGGTTTAGGATAATTACTTTGCCAATTGATTTTGTAATCATTTATTATGTTTATAAATGGATTTTAAAAAGGTTTCCATCAATGAAAAATAACTTTTGGTATAATAAAAAAGACTGGGATGCTGCAGAGAAGTACGAAAAAAAAATAATTAGTTGGTTTAAAGGACTATTTATAAAAGAGAAAAAAAGAGGTCCATTTTTATAATTAAAACTTATTTAAATTTAATATTATGTCTTTAAAAAAAATCCTTTTAGTTATATCTCTAGGTATAACTTATTTTGTCATTAATTATGCTTTCTTATCTACCGAGAGTTATTCTTCAATGGAAGATTATATTAGTTCTACAAAGAATGAATTTAGTTATGAGATTGAAGATATTATTTATGAAGAAGAATGGACAGGATTTCACATTAAGATGATTTCAGGTGAATGGTTAGATTCAAAGAAAGTAGAAAATACTGAATGGTGGCATTATGTAGATATAGTTATTCCTAAAGAAACTAAAACTGACACTGGAATAATGTTTATTGATTCAGGAGTTGAAGATGAAACTTATTTTAGACTTGATTCAACATCTATAGGCTATGCTTTGAAAGCAAAATCAATAATTGTTAATATTCATAATATTCCATTTCAGCCAATTAATTTTTTAGACTCTGAACAAGAATCATTTTATGAGGATGATTTGATTGCATTTGCATGGAATCAATTTTTAGAAAAGGGAGCTAAACAAAAAGATATTGAATGGTTACCAAGATTACCAATGACTAGAGCAGTTGTCAGAGCAATGGATTTAGCTCAGGAAATTGCTTTTCAAAATAGTGTAAGTTTGAATGATTTTGTAGTTTCTGGAGCTTCAAAAAGAGGATGGGCAGCTTGGACTACTGCAGCAGTTGATTCTCGAGTAATTGGCGTTGTTCCAATGGTAATTGATATGCTAAATTTAGTTCCATCATTTGAAAATCATTTCAGAAGCTATGGAGAGTTTTCTCCTGCAGTTCAATCTTATGTTAACTATGATATTCAAGATTGGATGAATACAGAGGAATTTAAAACTCTATTAAGCTATGTTGAGCCTTTTTCTTTCAAAGAAAACTTTACTATGCCTAAGTATATTATTAATGCTGGTTCAGATGAGTTTTTTTCTACGGATTCATGGAGGTTTTACTATGATAAACTCCCGGGAGATAAACTTTTAAGATACGTTCCTAATACAAATCATTCATTAAATGGAAGGTACCTTAATGATGATTTATTAAGTTATTTCTACAGAATAATTAATGATATTGATATGCCTACTTTAAAATGGGATTTAATTGATAATAACTTAAATGTAGCTATAGATTATGAAGGAAATTATAATGTATCAATATGGAGTGCAAAGAACCAAAATGGAAGAGATTTTAGACTATGGCAAGAAGGTGAGCTTTGGCAAAAAATAAATATTCAAAAATCTAGTAACAACAACTATCAAGTTGAAATAAATAACAAATCAACTGGCTATGAGGCTATTATGATGGAGTTTGAAATAGATCCAGAATCAGATTATCCATTTATAATTTCTACTGGTCCATTTGTTATTCCAGAATCTTATCCTTTCAATAAATATGAGCCTTTAAAATAAGACTTATTAACTTCCTCAAGTAATAAATTATCAATTAGTAAAAAAATTTGAATCGTATAATAATTTTTATATCTTTCGATTCTCAATTATTGAAAAATATTATGAAAATGAAAAAAATATTATTTGCCTTAGTCCTCTCTGTTTTCGTTGGTTCTACATTTACAAACAATGTTTATGCAACGACTTCAATTAATAGTACAGTTACTATTCAGGATTCACAAGATGAGTCAATGATGGAAGCAAGCTCTGAAGAGTCTGCTGCTGGCTTTACTCAAGAATTAAAGAAACGTTTTATAGAAGGTGGCCCTGGCTTTATGGGGATCGTTCTGATTTGTCTTATTCTTGGTCTAGCAATTTCAATTGAAAGAATCATCTACTTAAACCTATCTACAACTAATTCAGAAAAACTTACAGGTGATGTTGAAGAAGCTCTTAAATCAGGTGGTGTTGAAGCTGCAAAAGAAGTATGTAGAAATACAAAAGGCCCTGTTGCCTCAATCTTTTATCAAGGATTGGATAGAGCTAAAGACGGCGTAGAAAGTGCTGAAAAAGCTGTAATATCATACGGTGGTGTTCAAATGGGACAGTTAGAGAAAAATGTTTCATGGATATCTCTATTTATAGCTCTTGCTCCAATGCTTGGATTTATGGGTACTGTTATTGGTATGATTAATGCATTTGATAGAATTGAAGCAGCTGGTGACATGCAGCCTTCTTTAGTAGCAGGTGGTATTAAAATTGCACTTTTAACAACTGTTTTCGGTCTTATTGTTGCAATTATATTACAGGTTTTCTACAACTATATAGTAGCTAAAATTGATTCAATAGTAAATGATATGGAAGATGCATCAATTACTTTAATTGATATCCTTTCTGCTCAAAAAAAATAAAACATTATGAATCTTGAAAAAATAACAAGGATCGGGTGTATAGCCCTTGGAGTACTAGGTGTAATATTCCTAGGAATTGTATTTGCAAGTGGAGATGATAGCATAAAAATGGATGCCGCTTCGGGTAATTTCGCTGCAATAACACCAATAATACTTCTTAGTCAGTTAATTTTAATAATAGCTGTAATAGTTACATTAATCTTTTCATTAAGAGGTATTGCAAAAGATAAAGCAAAAATGAAAAATGCTGCTAAGTCTGCAGGTTTATTCCTTGCTGTTATCCTAGTCGCTTTTCTTCTTTCAAATGGTGTAGAAACACCAATGAGAGATGGTAAGGTTCTTTCAGCTATGGGATCAAAATTAGTAGGCACAGGTCTACGAGTATTCTATATCTTGTCAATTATAGCAGTTGGACTAATGATTTTACCAGGAATTAAAAATTCTATAAAAAAATAAGACATGGCTAAAAGAAAAGCTCCAGAAGTTAATGCGGGATCAATGGCTGACATTGCCTTTTTACTTTTGATTTTCTTTTTGGTAACTACTACCATTGAAACTGATAGTGGGATTAATAGAAAACTCCCTCCTATGGAAGATCAAATTGATCCACCAATTATCAGAGAAAAAAATATTTTTACTGTTGTAGTTAACAAGAATAATCAACTACTTGTTGAAGAATCATTAACAGATATTAAAGACCTTAGAGGTCTTGCAGTTGATTTTCTCGATAACGGAGGAGGTTCTGGTGAAGAAGCATGTTCTTACTGTCAAGGTAGTGGAGATTCTAGATCTTCTGATAATCCAGATAAAGCTATTATTTCATTAAAAAATGATAGAGAAACTCAATATAAAGTTTACATAGCAGTTCAAAATGAATTGGTAGCTGCATACAATGAACTCAGAAATAGAGAATTTGCAAGATTGAATCCTAACATGGGTATTTCATATGTTGAGGCTGACTTAATATATAGCGATCCTAGAACATCTGCTGATGATAAAATTAGCTTGAAAGAGAAATTAGATGTGGTTAAATTATTATATCCTCAAAAATTATCTGAGGCTGAACCAAGTAAAGTAAATTAAATATGGCAAAGTTTAATAAAAAGAAAAGTGGAGATCTTCCAGCAATATCAACGGCATCTTTGCCTGATATAGTATTTATGTTATTATTCTTTTTTATGGTAGCAACAGTTATGCGTGATAGTACATTAATGGTTCAAAACACTCTCCCTGCTGCTGATCAAGTTCAAAAGCTAGATAAAAAGGATAGAGTTATTTATATATATGCAGGAAAACCTTCAACTAGATATGTTGACACATATGGTTCACAAGCTAGAATTCAGTTAAATGATAAATTTGGAACTGTTGAAGAAGTTGGTGCATTTGTTTTGGCAGAAAGAGCTGCAAAGCGAGAAGAACTTCAAAATGTTCTAACAACTGCA
>Ga0208948_1001139_pt1 | contig 11350 bp, 16 predicted proteins | sample AOAMet11_17_M020_2_FD_188228 | JGI IMG/M metagenome (GOLD analysis project Ga0208948, IMG submission 188228) | Ammonia-oxidizing marine microbial communities from Monterey Bay, California, USA - CAN11_17_M020 (SPAdes) | ecosystem: Environmental > Aquatic > Marine > Intertidal zone | place...
TGTGAGGACGAACTACCTTCAGTAAAGGATGTCGACTCAGCTAAGGCATAATTTGTTGATGAGGAGGCTGTACTGACGATAGTTGAAGAGCTACTTCCTCCAAAACACCCTATTAGAGATAGTGAGATTAAAACAATAATTAGTTTTTTAAAAATCACTTTTAAGCCAATTAAAGATTCAAAGTCAATATACCTTAACGCTACTTAATTTAGACTTAATTATTGAATAAATTGAAAAGATGACTTTCAGTAATTGTTATAGAAAATGAGGTTAATACAACTATAATTTATTCAACTTTTTCATAAAGACTTATCAGTAATGGCATTAAGGTCGATAGAAGCAGTACTTCCTCCAGACAATCTTCACTTCGTTGGTGATGGGTTCAGGGTTTATGGAATCCTAGGAAGAAGAGAGCCCTTAACAATGAAACGTATGAGTCCTTTTCTTTTGATGGACTATGCTCCAGTTCACTACTTTCCGCCAAATAATGGCGTACCTCGCGGCGTTGGCTCTCATCCTCATAGAGGAATAGAAACCGTCACCATTGCTTACAAAGGAAAAGTTGAGCACAATGACAGTACTGGTGCAGGTGGCGTTATAGAGGAAGGCGGCGTACAGTGGATGACCTCCGGCAAGGGGATACTTCACAAGGAGTATCACGAGAAAAATTTCAGTAAAAAAGGCGGCGAGATGCAGATGGTTCAGCTCTGGGTGAACTTACCTGCGAAAGACAAGATGACAGAGCCAAAGTACCAAAACATTGAAAAAAAAGATTTAGCTAAAGTTGATCTTGGTAATGGGATTGGTTCAATCGATATTATTGCTGGTGAATTTGAAAATAATAAGGGCCCTGCCTCATCCTTTACCCCGTTAAGTCTCTTTAATGTAAAGCTTAAGAAAGGAAAAGGAACCAGTTTAAGTTTTAAAGAAAGCCACAATACTGGACTTTTAATCATCAAAGGAAACGTCACCATCAATAATTCAGAGAAGGTACCAACGAATCACTTTGTGCTTTTCAATAACAAGGGCTCAGAATTTACAATAAAAGCCGACGACGAAGCAGAAATACTTGTACTCAGCGGCGAGCCTATTGATGAGCCAATAGCTTCATACGGTCCATTTGTAATGAATACTAACGTTGAGATTAGACAGACAATCGATGACTTTAATAGTGGTAAATTTGGCTACTTAGACTAACTATTCAGAGTCATTAGTCCTCAACCGAAGCTTCTAGTTTTGGGTACTTATAGCCCAATGTCACTCCTCTTGCAATTGAAAAGATAATGAGTGACGCCCAAAGTCCATGGTTCTCATACCTTGGTAACAGAACTGCCAACGCTATCAAATAAATACAAAATGAAATAAACATCATGTTGCGCATATCGGCTGTTCTCGTTGCCCCAATAAAAATGCCGTCCAGCATCCAAGCCGCAGCGCCAACAAGAGGTGCAAGAACCATCCACGGTAAATATTCATAACTTACTGCTCTGACGTCTTCAGCAGTGGTCATAACATTAATAATACTATCCCCAAAAACATAAAATGCAATCGCCATCACAACTACAGACCCAAAGCCCCACTGACTCGTCATAACCGCAGACCTTCGAAACAATAACCTATTTTTAGCACCCAAAGCCTGACCAACGAGCGCTTCTGCTGCAAAAGCAAAGCCGTCCATTGCGTAAGCAGTGATATTTAAAAATTGAACCAAAACCTGGTTAGCCGCCAAAGTTGCATCATCAAAACTTGAGCCTAAAAATAAAAAACTAACAAAACCAATCTCTAGTAGAACAGACCGAATGAGTATGTCACTATTAACTTTGGCCATTTGCACAAGCCTAGCACGGTCAAATATCTGAACCCAGTTTTTCCAGTAGCCGTTATTAAATCCCTCTCTCGCAAGCCATAGGCCATAAAAAAGACCTAGCCACTCAGCAATAAGCGTTGCAAAGGCAACTCCCTCAACGCCCCACCCTAGCTTTAGAACAAAAATAAAATCTAAAGTAATGTTGATACTATTTATAAGCAACATAAGCATTAGAACAGATCGAGTCCTTTCTTTAGCAATAAGCCAGCCAGTAATACCAAAGATTGCAATCGCAGCCGGCGCGCTAAAAACTCTAATTTTCAAATATTCATTTGCAAGCCCCTCTACCTCTTGAGAGGCAGGCGCTAACCCGAGTGCACCACTGAACAGGGGGATTTGAATAACAATTAATATGAGGCCTGCAATGAGACCAATAATAATTCCTCTGACTAAAAGTGCTGAAGTCTCTAGATGATTATTTGAACCGATGGCCTGAGCAGTCAGTCCAGTCGTTCCCATTCTGAGAAAACCAAAAAGCCAGTAAATTGCTGAAATGATAATGGCGCCAATTCCAACCGCACCAATTGGAGCAGCCAGTCCCATTTGACCAACAACTCCTGTATCAACCGCCCCAAGGATGGGGATGGTCACATTCGCCAAAACAATTGGAATAGCAACTCCTAATACTCTTTTATTAGTAAGCTTAGTTGAATTCGGATTCATTGATATAAATCTAGAGTCTAGCTAGACAGGGTTCGATTGAAAATTTTGAATCGCCAATAAAGAATGAACGCCTTTGATTTCACGTCCATCTATAAACTCGACATAAAGGGCCTTGAGGTACTTATCACCCTTCTGACTAGAATTTTCATATTGGAGCTGAGATCGCTTTTTATAGTGATTTATTTCGAAGTTACAAATACTGCACTCTTCGTTAAATAAAACCTTTCCATTTGGCTCATTTTTCATAGTGGAACATTATATATTATTAAGAATTAAACAAATCAGATTGGATTAGTTGAATCAATAATTCATTTTGAACTATAATCATCCTTTTGTTAAAATTAAATTTTATGGATTTTCATAATCAAAAAGACTTATTTAATACTCACAGACATCAGGCAATCAGAAATTTATTCATTGAAAAGAGAAAACTACTAGGCATGTCTACCCAACAACTCGCAGTTGCAATGAAAACCGATGTCTCAAAGATAGAGCATATTGAATCTTATCCTGGAAATTTAAAATTCTCTGATATAAAGCTATTTAGTGATGCTTTAAAAATTTCAATAAACGAGCTAGAATATTTATTTAAATAATCCCTTTACATCAGATTTATTTTAAATTGAGATATTATATATCTATATTACTAGTTATATAGTTTTTTCTGTATAATATACAATTATGAATGAAATTGAATTAGTAAAAATATTGAGTGAACTTGGTCATATAACCAGACTTTCTATCTATAAACTCATTATGAAATATGGAAGTGATGGAATTACAATTGGCGAAATTGGTCGTCAATTATCTATTGCGCCTTCAACGTTAAATTTTCACCTCAATAGATTAGTTGATGCAGGAATCATTAACCAGAAAAAGAATGGAAGAGAAGTCAATTGTTCCGCAAATATTGATAACTTGAATAAAGCAATTAATCTTTTAACTTCAGAGTGCTGTTCTGAGACTAATCAAAATGGCTACCCACCTTTAAATGAACAAGGAGTATCAAATGAAAAGAATGCACATTCATCTATCAGTAGATGACCTTGATAAGAATATCAAGTTCTATTCAACAATGTTTGGTGCCGAACCAAATATTCAGCACAGTGATTACGCTAAATGGCGTTTAGAGGACCCATCGGTTAACTTTGCAATCTCAGATAAAGGCCGTGAAAATGGTCTTAATCACCTTGGTCTTGAACTAGACTCTGATACAGAACTAAAAATGGTTCACCAAAGAATAGATAAAAATAATCTAGAGGGACTTGAAGAGCAAGGCGCTCAATGCTGCTATTCTGAGTCAGATAAATATTGGGTTTTAGATCCTCAAGGCATTCCATGGGAAAATTTTCACACCCTCAGAGATGTACCAATTTACGGAGTCAATTCAAGTAAAGAGGTTGTTGAATCTATAAATAGTTGTGGTGTTCCAGATTCCATGACTAAATCTAAGACGAACTGTTGCTAAGTATTGAGTAGTATCTAATTTCAACTATGAATGCATAGGGGGAAAACTAACCATTATGGTCAATATAATTCGATTTTTTAGATTACAAAACTCACAAACTAAAGCAATCATTTTAAATATTTTGTCTATAGTTTGTTTTTCAATAATGGTTATTTTTATTAGGAAAGCATCAGAAAACTTACACATTCTTGAAGTTGTTTTTTTCAGAAACCTTTTAGCCTTTATTGTAATGCTGCCAATATTACATTCCACTGGTCTAGCTGCAATAAAAATGAATAATACGAAGTTATTTTTTATAAGAGGTTTTTTTGGTGCAATTGGAATGCTTGCAGGCTTTACCTGCTTAACTCTAATACCACTTGCCCAAGCCACTGCAATTAGCTTCTCGAAACCAATTTTTATAACTATTGGAGCTACTATTTTTTTAGGTGAAATAATTAAGGCTCGAAGAATTGCTGCAATTATTATTGGTATGATTGGAATGCTCATCATTGTTCAACCTGGTGTTAACAGCCTTTCATTTGGAATAATGCTTGCAATTATTGCAGCCTTAGCTCACTCAGCAAATGGCTTAATTGTCAAAAAACTCACTCTTACTGATACGCCTCAAGCAATTATTACGTGGATGGTAATAATCCTTATTCCAGTTACTTTCATTCCAGCTATTCCGGTTTGGCAGTGGCCAAGTTTTGAAACCTGGTTGTATCTATGGGGGATTGCAATTTTAGGCACGCTTGCCCATTTTGCATGGACTAAATCCTACTCAATGGCTGAAATTACTAGCCTTGAGTCAATTGAATTTATAAAACTACCAATTATGGCTCTTTTAGGATGGATGATTTTTTCAGAAATACCTGGTACTTGGACTTGGATTGGGGGCTTAATAATATTTATGTCAACAATATATATAAGTAATCGAGAGGCAAAAGCAACAAACTCACTTAAGCCAAATGATGGCATTCAAGAACCAAAACTGTAATGGTCGGGACGAGAGGATTTGAACCTCTGACCACATGACCCTCAATCAAGTGCAATACTAGATAGCTTTAGCCCTCTTTAGCCCATTGCTTGTAGTTTAAATGGTGTTCTGACAACACCCATCTCTTCAGCAATTTTTTTAGCTTCGTCTGAGTTAAACATTGCCATCATGCCTGCTGGATCAAAGACATCTACGACAACAATAGCAGTATGGTCATCTACTTTACCTACTTTGGCATTTCTTGAGAATTGTGCTCTCATATCAGCTAAGTCATCAAAACCTTTTTTCCAATCATCAAACGTTCCATTATTAATTTCAATCATTACCATTGTGTTCATTATTTTTTCTCCTAAGTTTTCTAAAGACCTAATATAATTTAGCTCAGCTTCGAGCGTGACCAAAAAGTTAGCACAGCAACTGTACCTGTCGCAATCATTGGAGGTACGTTTAGAGGGGTGTCGTGAAATAATGGTAGAGAAATAATGGTAGCGCACATTACAGTAAAGGCAGTACCAACGCCCAATAGAATTGCTTTTTGATTATCCGCATCGGCAACATTTCTAGTTTGGAACGTAACACAAACGACCATAAATATCATAGCAGCCATAACGTATCGATAATATATTCCCACATCCAAAGCAAGCCCTTCCGCACCAGGAAATGTCCCCAAAACAAAAAACTTAGGCACAGCAGCAAAAGCCAGAGCGAAAATAAGACCTACAGCCGCGGCAACAGTTATCATAGTTTTATAAGGCATATCTACTCCTTTTTTGATTAAAGTTAAAATATATTATATTGAAATATATACTACAACATGTCAATATTTATTTTAAACAGTATTGGTCGGGATGACGAAGATTGAGAAGTCTTATAGAATACGAATTAAAGTACTAGTATAATTCATCCTAAACAAAGGAATGGTTCACCTCACGAACTAGGTATTTGTTCCATATTGTGTACCTTAGGATTTCCCTTAAAACACTAAAAAGGAGGAAGGTATGTCATACCAAAACCAATCTGATTCAGACCATTTAAGTATCATTGTCGGTCCGCCAGGACCAGAAAATATAATTAATTCTGTTCATAACTTTGCCGCTAAGCACGATATTTCATTGGATGATGCTTGGACAGTTTATGTCAAATCAAAGGCAGATTACTTTATAGAGCCTGATGACTCGGGACTAAGTTACTTCTCTGAAATTTTTACTGACATTTTAAAGCAGGATGTAACAGTCTCAGAGTATTTCTTAACGCATTATGTCCACACGTTTTCAAGTAATGGGCAATTATTGGCAAAAATAAAAGATGCTTCATATAGGAACCCATACATTGCCCCAGCAATTATCTTTCACGCGAAGAACATCTTAGATAGTGAAGGAAAACCAATCAACATTAGGCTTTTTAATGAGCTCAATAGAGACATCCTTCAGAGCCTGATGCTTCTTCTATGGAATGTCAATTGGATTCATACATCAATATCGTATGGATATGAAAGGACTAAAGCTAAATAGCTGTTACTAATGTTTATTTAGATTTGGAATTGGTCGGGACGGCAAGATTTGAACTTGCGACCACTTGACCCCCAGTCAAGTGCGCTACCAGGCTGCGCTACGCCCCGCTTCAATTATGGAAGAAACTATCTAAATTTACCGTAAAGGTAACCTGCAATAATTGCAATCAATCCAAAAGGTATTGCAACTGAAAACCAAGGTGTTAGGTTATCAATACTTGGATTCATAGCAAAAGGCTGAATATAAAAAGAAGTTGAAACAAAAAGACTCCAAGCAAGAAAGGTTCTTGCATAGAAGTTAGGTTTACTCCAAATTTCAGGTTTTGGCTTTACTACCCTAAAAAACAAATATCCAAAACCGACCGAAACAAGAGTACTGATAAAAATTAACATTATTGAAACTCCAAAAAATAACTATTGTACTTATTGATTAATTTAAGTTACAAACTGGACACTTTAAATCTTTGCCAATCTTAACCTTTCTAAAGCTTAAGTCAAGGGCATCAACTAAAAGCAGAGAGCCACACAACTGATCTCCCAAGTTTAATATAACCTTAATCGCTTGCAAGGCCTGAATCGTTCCAACGAGTCCAGCAACGGGCGCCAATACCCCATTATCAATACAGCTTTCATTTTCTTCACCATCAACACTATATAAGCACTGGTAGCAGGGCAAATCTTTTTCATAGCCCTTAAATACTGAGACTTGACCTTCAAACCTGACCACTGCAGCGGAGACAAGTGGCTTTTGATGCTCTACACAGATCTGATTAATTTCAAAGCGGCTATCAAAGTTGTCAGTTCCATCCAAAACAATGTCGACCCCTTTGATCAGCTCAGGAAGGTTACCTGTATGAATAATCTCATTGGCAATCGTGATTTTGATATTGGGGTTTAGCTCAGTCAACTTGTTCTTTGCTGAGTTCACCTTGTCATCACCAATGTCCTTGGTCTGATGAATAATTTGTCGCTGTAGATTCGATAATTCAACTTGATCAAAGTCAGCAATAATAAGATGTCCAACACCAGCAGCTGCTAAATAAAGAGCAGTCGGTGATCCGAGACCCCCCATTCCAATGATTAATATTGTGGAGTCCATGATTTTTTGCTGCCCTTCAATATCAATCTGAGGCAACATAATTTGCTTAGAGTATCTAAGTAATTCTTGGTCTTCCATAAATCTATCTAAAGTACTTATTAATTTTTGGCAAAATTACCATTTGACAGTATGACTGATTTAAATTGCTATTAAAGTAGTTTTGGTGATAACCTTCAGCTGGATAAAAAACATCAAGCTCTGTAATCTCTGTAACAGCTCCTTTTATATTTTCGATGACTGAAGTTGCTATTTGTTTTTGTAAACCATTTGTATAAAAGACTGCTGAGCGATACTGAGTTCCCTTATCAGCGCCCTGCTGATTAAGGCTCGTTGGGTCATGCGTTTCCACAAAGACTTCTAATAACGCTTCAAAGGTTAATTCACTTTCATCGAAGTCTATTCTTAGAACTTCTGCGTGCCCAGTCTGGCCAGTGCATATAGATTCATAGGATGGGTTTGACTGTGTTCCGTTGCAGTATCCACTTTCTACTTCTTTGACGCCTTTGACACGCTGAAATATAGCTTCTACGCACCAAAAGCAACCTCCTGCAAGATAAGCTGTTTGCATGTATTCTTGTTTAATATTTAAAACAATATAGTATACTTTATCTCTCAAAGAAGAGATAACTACAAGGAGTCAATGTGGCAGAAAGTGTCAACAATCGTCATGGTAATGGTCTAGTATTAATTCTTCTGGCTCTGTCCATTCTTGCTATAGTCTGGCTATTTACTCCCTTCATCGCCTATCTTTTCTTATCCCTTTTGATTTGTATATCTACTTTTAGTAGTTTTGATAGGCTCGCACATAAGCAGTCCAAAAATAGGGCTGCCCTTATGATGACACTGCTTGTCACGGTGCTTCTGATACTCCCTCTTGGTTACATTTTGTTAGTCAGTGGTATTGAGACTACCGCGCTTATTAGCAGACTTCAGAGTGACTTTCAGCTGAGCGAAATTAGTAGAATTACAGATGAAATCATCATGGGCCTTCCTTTATCTGACTCTATTCGTGAGTTTTTAGATAGCTCTCTTAGAAACAATCTTGAGAGCATTGCTATCACAATTAAAGACTTCTCTATTATTATCCTTAAGAGCATCACTAAGCTCTCGAGTCAGTTCGTCTTTTTTGTGATTATTACCATTTTCTCTCTATACTATTTTTATATTGATGGCCCATCATTCATTGAAAAGTTAAGAAAGGTCTCGCCGCTCGATAATAAGATTAACGACTTGCTTCTTAATCAGTTTTCAGGACTCTCTCTGACCTTAGTAGGAAGCGTTTTTTTAGTCGCCTTAACGCAAGGCATTGCGTTTGCAATTGGGGTTATGATCGTTGGCTTGCCTGCGTTATTTTTTGGCGTTGCGATGGCCCTTGCTAGCTTTATTCCGGTTTTGGGAGGCGTTTTAGTATGGCTCCCACTATCCATCTATTTGTTTGCCATTGGTGAGACAGGGAGTGCTTTTATTATTATTATTTTTGGTGCAATTATAGCGGGCACACTCATTGATAACTTTTTGAGGCCAGTTATTATCATGAAGCTTTCGAGTTCAATGAAGCATCAGAGCCCACTCAACCACACCCTGATTACTGTTCTTTCAACGCTAGCAGGAATCATTAAGTTTGGTATTTTGGGTCTTTTCATTGGCCCAATTATTGCTGCAATGTCGATTACTATTTTCGACATTTATCAAATTCAATTTGGTAAACCCAAGTAATTCTTTGTTAAAATTCTCAACTTCATTATTAAACCAATTTACACATGCTTAAAGAGCTAATTGAATATATAAAAGAGTACGAGGGTGACAACGAGCTGGGTGACTATCTTGATACGCGTTACATTAGGCTGACCGATCAGCATTATGATCAAATTGTAAGCGCTATGTCTGAAGGTGAACTAGAGATAAAAAAATCGTCAAGCTGTCCTGCTGAGCGCTTCTTTCTTCACTTTAACGAGACGATTCTATTCGTCAATAAACAGACCGAAAACCCTAGCGCGACCTATGACATCGAGATGGTTGAGAACCAGGGAGAGTCAGATGACTCTACGGAGCTATTATTTGCCTCATTTTCAGTGAATGATGATTATGCTCCATCGCTCAAAAAAAGAGTTTCGAGCGGAAGAACTGAAGACGAAAATCATCAGCAACTTGTGATGCTCTCTGTGATACCAATATTAAAGGGTTTTATGGTTGCAATAACCGATTAGACTACTTTTTGCCGTTTTGGGTTGCAAGTTTAAGCTTGGGGCCAGCCTTAAAGGTGACCACCTTTCTAGCACTAATCATGACCTCTTCGCCAGTCTTAGGGTTCCTTCCTGGTCGGGGTGATTTTTCACGAACAACAAAATTTCCAAAACTAGATAGCTTAATTTCCTCGCCTGACTTAAGGGTTTCAATGATCTGATCAAAAAATTGATTTGTTAGAGCTAACGCTTGAGTTTGAGTAAGCTCTGTTTTTTTGACGAGGGTGTTTGCAATATCTTGTTTTGTAAGGGACATAATTTATCTTAATTTAGCTGAAAATTTTGTTTCTAAGTGAGCCACTATTTTACTAACTTTTTCAGCCAACTGTTCATCAGTTAACGTAGCTTCTCTCGATTGATACGTTAAATTTAAGGCTACACTTTTTTTGCCTTGTTCGATATGTTCTCCTTCATAGACATCAAACAAGTTGACATCAATAAGATCGGCTTGCTTTAAAGATCTGATTGAATCGATTAACTCATCAGTACTAAGCTCTTTTGATAAGACAATCGCAATATCTCTTTGTGAGGCCTGAAAAGATGAGAAAGACCCGTAACTTGGCGTTTCACCTTGCTCAACTTCCGACTGAACGAGTTCGAAAAGGAAAGCCGTTGGCATGGATAACTTCTTCTGAAGTTTAGGTGATAATGCTCCCACCCAACCTATATGCTTTTTCCCTTTCATTATTTTTGCTGTCTGACCCATCTGCAGTGCAGGGTGCTCAGCGGCTTTGAACGAATAGTCTTTTTTGCTCAGAGCCAACAACGCTTCGACGTCTGATTTAATATCAAAGAAATCAACCTCGCGGTCACTACTTCCCCACTGGGAGTCATAACGATTCCCTGAAATAATGCCAGCAATTTTTTGAACCTGATCATCAACTGAAATTCCCGAAAAGCAAAGCCCTAGCTCGAAGAAGCGCGAGTTAAGGTGCCCCCTTCTAATATTCGATTTAGCAGACTGAATTAAACCAGCCCATAGACTTGAGCGCATTACTGTCATGTCATCTGAAATTGGATTTTGAAGCAAAATTTTCTTTGCCTTTGGATCCACTAAATCATGCATCTCGTTTGAGATAAAGCTATAAGTAATGACCTCTTTATAGCCTCTATTAACGAGAGTTCCTGATAGTGAATTTGAGGTAATTTGAGCTTGCGAGCCGTTTGATATATTGGCATCTATAGAGAGCCTCTTAACAGGAATCTTGTCGTACCCATATAGCCTAGCGAGCTCCTCAATAATATCTGCAGGAATTCGAATGTCGAAACGAAAGCTTGGCGGTGTAATCGTCCAAGAGTGATCTTTATTGGCCTTAAAATCGAACTCAAGAAACTGAAACTTGGATTCAATCCACGAAGATTCAAGCTCAAAACCCAAAACCTTTGAAATTTTTTCTTTTGAGATTTCAATGGGATCTAATTGAGGCAATAAATCTGAATCAGTGCAATCATTAATTTCTGATGCTACTCCACCGCAAATCTCAAGAACGAGCTCAGTTGCTCTCTCCATGGCTTGGCTCG
>Ga0208948_1001141_pt1 | contig 11332 bp, 11 predicted proteins | sample AOAMet11_17_M020_2_FD_188228 | JGI IMG/M metagenome (GOLD analysis project Ga0208948, IMG submission 188228) | Ammonia-oxidizing marine microbial communities from Monterey Bay, California, USA - CAN11_17_M020 (SPAdes) | ecosystem: Environmental > Aquatic > Marine > Intertidal zone | place...
GTGCCCTCACCTCAACTGGACATCCAGACTAGGGCACTGAACAATGTAAGCCCTATCGGACCGGCATACCAGAGTAATTTATTCGCGGCAGGTGTTGTATCCTTCAGCTCCAATTGACCAGTTTGGTCATTGCGGAGCAAAGTGGTTTTCTCAATTTTGGAATAAGAATCATTGAATTCCTTCTGATGTCTCGCGACGAAAAGCAAAAAATAGAGCCCTAGAACTAACGTGCTCCCCCCAGTGCCTTGTAAGAATAGAGAAAGAATGTTGAGCAGAGGGTCTCCACCCATCTGTCCGGCGAGCAGTAATTGAGCGAAGCCAATCAGGAAAAATATGAGGGAATCTACTCTCGCCATCGGTTAGACCGTGCAAGAGGTCCTCCATCAATCCTTTGCCGGCGTTCAGGTTGTGTGGTGATGTGCTAATTGCTACGAGACGATTCAATTTGTGGAGGAGGCCGAGCCAGTTTGTACCGACCAAAGGCGCGCGTACAGCCCATCGGCCTCTACGAGTTCCTCGTGCGTGCCTTGCTCAGTGATTTTGCCTGATTCAAGGACGGCGATTTTGTCAGCATTTCGCACTGTTGAGAGTCGGTGGGCGATGATAATCGTCGTCCTGTTTGCCGAAATTCGGTCGAATGAACGTTGCAGGGAGGCCTCGGTCTCGTTGTCGACATTGCTTGTCGCTTCATCGAGAACGAGGATTGGGGCGTCTTTGAGGACGGCCCTAGCAATCGCAAGACGTTGGCGTTGGCCACCAGATAGTCTGTGGCCATCCTCACCGATATCGGTATCCCAGCCCTTCGGAAGCTCATCGATGAAGGTGGTCGCTTCGGCTATTCGGGCCGCTTCGCGGATCTCCTCCTCGTCAGCGTCTGGCCTTCCGTAGAGGATGTTGTCTCTCACGCTACCTGGGAATAGGGTTGTATTCTGAGATACGAGTGCTATCGAGCCGCGAAGCGAGTTGAGGCGAAGGTCGCGCACATCATGGGCGTCGAGGGTTACCGTGCCTTCGATTGGGTCGTGAAAGCGAAGCAGCAGGCTGACGAGAGTGGTCTTACCTGAGCCTGTGGAGCCAACTAATCCCACGGTTTCACCTGCTGCTATGTCGAGCGAAATACCGGAGAGTACAGTCTCTCGCTCAGGGTAGGAGAAGTCAATCGAATCGAATGAAATCGCACCCTTAGTGCCATTGAGTTCGACCTCTCCTTCGACCAGGCCGATTGGAGTGTCAAGCAAGTCGAGCACCCTCGAAGTCGATGCCATGGCTCGCTGATAGAGATCGAATGTCTGACCGAGCCGGGTCAGCGGCCAAAGCAAGCGCTGGGTAATGAAAACGATGACAGAGTAAGCACCGACCGATAATTCGCCTTCAAGAGCCAACCAGCCACCAACCAGCATATTTGCTGTGAAGGCGAAGAGAATCGCCATTCGGATTAACGGTACGAACGATGCCGATAGGCGAATCGCCTCTCGATTTGCATCTCGGTACGAACGCGAAGCTATGCCTACGCGCTCGATTTCCAATTCCTCAGCGGTGAACGACTTGATTGTCGTAATACCGCTGAGATTGTTATTCAACAGAGCATTGAGGTCGCCAACCTCCTTGCGCACCTTGGCGTAACGGACACCGATTCTACGCTGAAACATGAACGAACCAGCAACAATAACCGGAATCGGGAGCATCGCGAGGATTGCAACCTCAGGTGCCAGCAGGAACATGACCGCCCCCACAACAATCACTGTCGTAGCGACCTGAAGTAAGTCATTGGCACCCTGATCGAGAAAACGTTCCAACTGATTGACATCATCGTTCATGATGGCCATCAGTCCACCAGTCGATTGCTCGGAAAACCACTGCATCTCAAGATTCTGAATATGCGAATAGGCATCCATACGCAACTCATGTTGAGCACTCTGCGCTAGATTGCGCCATAACACCCCATACCAATATTCGAATACAGATTCGAGAATCCAGATTATCACAGTCAAAGCTACGAGAATATAGAATTGGTGATACGGGTCTGGATAACCCAGACTCGCTAACATAGAATCTTCTTTGTAGGCGACGACATCAATTGCCATTCCAATAAGAATCGGCGGTGCGAGATCCCAGAATTTGTTCATCACCGAGCAGAACGAAGCCAGCCAGACTCGTCCTCGAAATTCCCTCAGATGCGTCAACAAGCGCATCAGAGGGTGTGACACGTCGCCCATGCATTGACCTGTGAATGGACGGCGCTTCAACCTCACCTACGGAAAGGATGTTGCCCAGTCCACGGAGGAATGGTTTGTGCTAAGTCCTGATTATTCGGTTGAACGCGGGAGTGAGCCGAGATCGAGGCTTGGATTTTCATCAATGATTTCTTGCTTGCGTACCTCGGCTTGTAGCGTCAATAGCTCAAGATAGGCATTCTTTGCCTCGGTGTATCGAGTCATAGCTTCCTGATATCCGACCTTCTCCATGTGGTAGGTCTGACCGTCGCGCGCTGCGGCGTCCATTCGAAATAGCAGATAGAAGAAGAAGGCAGTTGGAGCCCACGCACCGATTAGTAGCAGCCAATTCTCATCGAAATTGAACGGGCCCATGCCCATGAATTCGGTATTTGCACCAACTACCATAGTCGAAATGATTGAGATTGGCCACAAGACCAAATTGACGAGTAACAGTACCCATTCATACATTTCATACTCCGATCTTCCGCGTGGCCTCTTTGGTCTTGGTAGTGTCTCAGTGGGGTCAGACATATCCGAATCGTACCACAAGAATTCCATCGCCTGCTTTGAGGCTTCGCTCTCATAATCAGAGTCCGAGGTAAGAATTTCATGGTCGATTTGCAGCCCGAGTTCATCAGTTGAGGACTCCTTTTTGGCGAAAAGGGGCAACGTCAAGAGGAATCCGAATAAAATCGTGAACAACAAAATCGTGATCAATTCAAGGATAGCGAGATCTGCTAAAATCGCACCTTCTTGTAACGGAATCGCAATGCGCCCAACAAGAGCGATTCCGAGCGCAGTGATTACTAATGCGGGAGATAACCGAATTCGATAAATGAATCCAATTGAACCGAGAAGAAGCATCAATGAGACAAGGTCGAGGATACCTGTCAATTGCGCCTCGGAACCAGAGAATAATGGAAATGTCAGAATTACTCCAGGAAGCCAGCCCCAGAAGAAGAGTAGAGAGATTGCTGACTTCGATATGCCAGACACATCACTGAATGATTCGAGGACTCTTCCCACGATGGTGGCCTCGGCATAATAGCCAATCCAGATGACTGAACTAAACATTATGATTGCAGGGAAGGTGTATTGTAAATGGTTGAAGAATGCCGTGGAGATTTTACTCATTAGACCTGGTTTCGGTTCTGAATAAACCATCAATCCAGTAGGAATTGGCTCAACCACCTTGGATTGCTCGATTCCTCCGGTCGCATCGACAACAGGTGGGGCGGTGTCGCGCACCACTCGCTTCTTCTCTGCCCGCCTCTCTGTAGCTCTCTCTCGAAGCCCCTCATGACGCTGTTTGAGATTCTCACCCATCTCTTCCATTCGGCCGGAGAAATCCGCAGATACGCTGCTGAATTTGTCAGACGCTACCGCCGATGCCTCATGAGAGAGATCGTCGATGCGGCGCATCAATTTGCGTAATCTTTCTTCGAGGGGTTCGTCTTCCGAGAACTCGGACATCGGGGGTAAGAATTACTCCGTCTGCCTTCAACCCTTAGCCGGAGAATTACAGAATTACTCGTTAGGTAGCCCTCTATCTCCAGTCCAGGAGTTGGCCCAAAGGTCGAAGATTCTGACTTCGACCTCTGCTGTTGAATTGGTGCGAATTTCGTAGAGGTCGCCACTCGAGAACCAAGTGTCTGAATCGTAATCAAACCAAGTGAATGCCCACCAAGCGCCAGAATCATCGGAAATGTTGGTTGTTTGATCGGCGAAATTCATCATGGCCAGCGAGGTTGTTGAATCTCCGTCACTGGCCGTGACGACCCCGTGGAACTCTAACTCACTGGGGTCAGCTTCGGAGGTGAATCCAGCCGGAACTCCGCCACCCCAAACTGTGACTCCATCGGCTAATGCGAATGGTTCGGAGACGGTGAATTCGATGGGCGAGCGGGGGAGATCTTCCTGCAATTCGAGAATGACTCCGTCTCCGGTTTCGATTGTCATGACGAAGGCGGAGTCGTCATCACCATACAATTCGATTCCAACGATTTGTGGTGGCATTCCCTTGAGCACGAGAATGATGCTATGCGTGGCATTTCTTGCGCTGGCAATCTGTTCGAGTGATTCGAGATCGTGGGTGATGGTCCAGTCGAGATCAGCAATCTCGGTTGTATCGAAGCCAAAGGATGGCCAGAGGCCTTCGGGATTCTCAGTGGCTTGCTGCGCGATGTCGAAGAATGGATCTTTGTATTCAGGGACGGCATCGCGGCCTTCGTACCAGACGTTTCCGAGTCTGATGTTCGTCGTATCGGTGCCTTCGATGACTTCGGTGTCGATAGAGGTAGTTCCTAGGCTGAATCTCAGTGCTATGGAACGCAGATTAGCGTCATCGTCCTTTGAGACGCTCCAGTGTATCTCGCCTTGTTGCGTCTCGGTCACATAAGTCGTCGAAGATTCGACGCGAAGTCGTTCTTGATTGGCAGTAAGAAGCATCACATCGAGTGCTTCCGGATTAGAAAGGAGTTCATTCAGGACATCATTGTCGAAAGGGAAGCACTCAGTTCCCTCACAGGTTTCGATGGGAACTTCGAGGCAACCTGCGAGAGCCGGCGCAAGCAGAATTAACCCCAATAGCGCCGCCCTCATCAGTTTCGATGGCGACACCGTTCGCTGATGAGACTATGCTTCAGGTGTCGGCCAAAAATACTGCTTTTGTGGGCGACTCAGGCGCTCTCGGCGCCTGCGTCGCTCCTATATGGAGCGGGCTTGACGCGATTGATGAGAAGGGAGGGTAGAATCGTGATTCAGGATGTTCTCGTCGTTTACAAAAAGAACTTCGAGGAGGTGCACGATCAAGCCCTCGATGCTATTCGAACGGAATTGGATGCACTTGTTTCTGAAAGCGGTTTGCGAGTTGATTACTCCGCTCGAGAGACGGTTCGACGGGCTGATTTCATTGGCCGTGAATTGGTTGTCGTATTAGGTGGAGATGGAACACTAACTTCGATTGCTCACTCAGTTGACTCCGAAACTCCAGTCATGGGAGTAAATTCACACCCTCGCTCGCTGGACTCTGAGGGTTCGTACGGATTCTACATGGGAAGTGACCCTAGTAGCTTCGGCGCGGACATCCGCGCCGCAATCGCCGGTGAGGCAATTATCAACCATTTACCACGCTTACAGGCTGAGATTGTGACGACGAGCGGGAATAAAATTCGATGTGACCCCGCGCTCAACGATTTGCTGGTTGCAAATACGCATCAATATCAGCCTTCGAAATATAGGTTGCAACGAGGCGAAGGAGTCGACTGCAAGCAATATTCCTCAGGATGTTTGTTTTCGACATTCCTTGGACAGGGTGCTTGGTTCAGGAATGTCGCGAATATCGAGGGGACGACGTTTCCTTCGACTGAAATTGATGATCATTATCTGTACGTCGCGCGCGATTTGCCTCGGGCTGAGCGCCGTGATGACGGCTCCTACTGGGAGTGGACTACGGAGCCGACAGTACTGACTAGCGATATGCACAGAGGTTACGTGGTCAGCGATGGTTGGGACGAGACTCATTTTACGCGTGGTTCGACTTTGACTGTAGATATCAATGGGCCAAAATTGCAATTGTTGACGTTCCGAAGCACCATGCTAGAACGAGTGAAACACTGGCTTGATTAGTGAATTCTGCATCTTCCACCTTTGGGTGAAATCCATATTCACTCGCGGTTCTCGATAGTTCATGGAAGGCTTTCCCGTCGTGCGCGAATTCGTGGTTCATTGGGGCGATATGGATGCCCTCGGTCATGTGAATAATACCCGACACCTTAGGTGGATGGAAACAGTTCGCGTCGATCTTTTCCAGATGGTAGACTTACGAACTGGGGGTTCGAAAACACACGGTCCAATTCTAGCCAATCTTAGCGTCAATTATCACAAGCCGATTCATTATCCAGATACAGTCACGGTTGCGACTAGAGTTGCGAGTATCGGCAATTCTAGTTTCAAGTTGGAGAACATCGTTCATGATGGTGCAGGGGATTTGTGTGCAAGTGGAGAGTGCACGATTGTATTGTATGATTTCGAGCGAGGGGAATCTGTAACTCTGAGTGATGAGTTGAGGAATATAATCGAAGAACTTCACCGCTGAAGAGGTGATTCATTCCTCACGCTTGACCGTCAAGTGAGGGAATGGAATTGAGACTCCTTGCGACTCGAATTGCTTGAGAATCTCGATGAGGATCCAATCCTTGGCCTTACGCTCCTTATTGTAATCAGAGACCCAGCAATCGAGGCGGTAAACTAGGGCTGTCTCTGTGATATCATAGAGCAACACCTCGGTTTTGTGGTAGTCAACAGTGTATTCACAATCATCGAGAGCCTTCTTCATGATTTTCTTTACCAACTCGGGGTCCTGATCGAGGGTCGTGTTCATGCGGAATCTCAAGTTCATCGAGTCTGGATTTTCTAGCGAGCTCCCTTGAGCGTAATTTTCGACGAGTTGGCCGGATAGTGATGTGTTGGGAATAATTACCATTCGCTCATTGCCAGTGCGGATCTTGGTGGTCATGATTCCTACATCGACAACTTTGCCTTTGACGCCCTTGACGATTACCTTGTCTCCCTTCGCGAATGGCTTATCGATGAGCATCAACATCCCTGATACTAGATTGCCTGCGGTCTCTTGTAAGGCGAGGCCAACAACGAGAGTTAGGATAGTGGCAGAGGCAAGAATCGGTGTGATGTCAATGTTCATCTGGTCGAGCGCGAGGAGGATTGCTGCGAGCCAAGCGATGACCTTAGCGGCGCTGACCGAAATTGTTTGCATCGTCGAAAGGTCGAGATGAGTTCTGTCATCGATCTCTTGGAAAATTGGAGGGAGGAATTCATCGACGAGGGAGGTCATGAATTGGGCGAGCATGACTAGGAGGATGGCTATCGAACCACCGGCGAAGGCTGACCGGTAGAATGAATCCGCTTCGTAGGACCATTGGAATGTTATCCAAATTCCAGTAAGCAAGACACCGACATTCAACAGAGGTGTGGCGAGAACGAAAACGCGATCATCATAGAGATTCTCACTCTTCTCAATCTGGCGAAGGACTGGTCCGTTGATTATCGCGCGGAAGATGAAGGTTGCAAGGATGCTGGCGCCTAGGCCTACGCCAAGTTGTGCGAGAATTCCGGCATCCTCAACAAGGTCAAGGTACTCCGCCACCACCTCAAGCATATTACGGCTTGAGAGGAGGAGGTTATCGTGATTTCCCCAACATCGAGATCAAAGAATTTGCTCTAGGAATAGCTTGGTTCTTTCGTGCTTTGGATTTGAGAAGAACTCATCTGGAGGTGCTTCCTCAATGAGATGGCCCTCGTCAAAGAGGATGCAACGGTCTGCTACCTCCTTCGCGAAGCCCATTTCGTGGGTCACGACAATCATCGTAATATCTCGCTTTGCGAGATCAATCATCACGTCAAGAACTTCCTTGATCATCTCTGGGTCTAGAGCACTCGTAGGTTCATCGAAGAGCATTATCTTCGGATCCATCGCCAAAGCACGGGCAATTGCCACACGCTGCTGTTGACCGCCCGAAAGCCCGCTAGGATACTTGTAGGCCTGCTCAGGGATTCCAACTCTCTCGAGCAATTCCATGGCTTTGGCCTCAGCCTCACGCTTCGACATGCCCTTGACTTTCATCGGAGCGAGGGTAATATTCTCCATGATAGTTAGGTGTGGGAAGAGATTGAACTGCTGGAATACGAAGCCGACCTCGGATCGAACGTATTTGAGATCCTTAACCGCAGTTTCATCATCAATTCTGATTCCATCGATTCGGATAGTTCCACCACTGTGGGGCTGGAGTCGGTTCAATGTCCTGATGTACGTCGATTTTCCAGACCCTGAAGGACCGAGAATGACAATTATTTCGCCCCTTTTAATCTCAATATCAATTCCTTTCAACGCCCAGAAATCTCCGAAGTTAACCTTCACTCCACTAGTCGAAATGATTGTTTCACTTACATATTCGGTTCCTGGTTTTTCGTCCGTATCGTATTCACTCATGCTAATTCTCCTCCTCCTTCTTTGACCAGTCCAAGACCCTTCTCGATCTTCATCGAGACCCTGGATAGGTAGAATGCAAACACCCAGAATACAAGGGCAGTGACGTACAACGGCTCTAGGAAGTTACCGAGGAAGCGTAAGTCGGTGGCAGGTAGGTCCTTTGCCAGTTTGAAGAAGTCGAGGATGTTGATGATGAAAAGTAGAGTCGTGTCCTTCCATAGCCCGATGAAGACACTGACAATCGAAGGAAGCGTAGTTCGAACTGCGTTGGGTAGTTCCACCTGCAACTTTGTTTGGAAAGGTGAGAGACCTAGTGCAAGTGCAGCCTCCTTTTGCCCACTGTCGACAGCTTGCAAGCCTCCTCTCAACACCTCTGCAATGTAACATCCTCCGAATATACCGAACATCAGCAGCATTCGTATGATGTCCTCTGCGTCATAGAACGGATCCATCATATCAGGCATCAAGAAGACAGCGAACCAAAGCCAACAAATTAGAGGACCAGATCGAACTAATTCGATTAGAAGGATTGATGGAATACTGAAGAACGGCTGGTTGCTCTGACGTCCAAACGCCAGCACCACTCCGATTCCAAAGCCAAGTACACAGCCTGCTGTGGCTACGATTAGGTTGACGAATAGACCTCCCCATTGAGAGGCTTTGATACCGTCTCCCGCTAGTTTGTCGAAGGTACTCGGAACTACTTCTCCAGCGATAATGGCCTCACGCATTTCTTGAGCAGGTGTTCCACCTAGCACCTCCGCGAAGGACTTGACAAACTCTGGAGGATCCATTATCATAATCGCGTAAAAGAATGTGATTACAGCCCCGATAGAGATGTACGACCTGAGGCGATTAGCCTTGTACTCCTCTGAGATTGAGCAATAATAGAATGAAGCTCCGTAGGCAGCATATCCAATCAGCATGGCCTTTGCGAGATTCAAGATAGGAACTTCACTATGGTAGTTGATTTCACTTGGAACCCATGCAACACCCATTAGAGCAAGACAGATCAAAGTGAATGGAACTAGGAATCTTACTGGCTTATCGGGTGTGGTTCCATAAGCGCTCGCGAGGACTGCGAATGTTGGGTATAGAATCCACCACAAGCGCCAGTTCTGATTGACACCATAGCAATTTGATACATTAATGCAAGATGCTGAGCCGGGCGCTTGCGTCATCTGCTCAGTCATCTGCTGACCTACGACCAAGAGCACTCTATTCGCCCAAACCACGTCCCAATCGGCCTCGACTAGAACAAAGTGAGATAGACCACGTACAACAACGACGATTATCCAAGCTGTAGTAATACCGAGTATTGCGGTAGTTAGACTCTTACCGGGTGTCCACTTGATCAGTGCGGTTACAGTCACCCACCAAGCGAAGACGAGTGCAGCAGCCGAGATGGCTCCATAGATCAGAGCATTCTGCGAACTTGCACCTCCAGACTCTGCCGACGATACCAATTCGAAGAATCCGTTTGGAAGGAATCCCTCCCACATACCTCCGATTATTCCACAGGCAAACGCGACTGAAAGTGAAATCAAAGAGAGTGAAATTTTGTTGCTAGAAGTGACCCAAGGGGCGCCGGGTTTCCCTGCGATGGATTCCTCGAATTCGATCAACGAATCCATTTTGATGCCACCCGAGATCATATTTTCACACTCGTTACTCTAGAGTTGTACCAATTCATTACGAGAGAAATCGCTAGACTTCCTGCTTGGTATGTGATGAGGAGGAGAATGAATAGTGGAATCAATTTACCAACGTTATTCATCATCACCAATATGACGTAGAAAATATCGCTATATGCAACGATAACTGCTAGACTGGAGTTCTTCCAGACATTCATGAATTGGTTGTTCAAAAGAGGCACCATACTTCTTAGAGCCTGAGGTAAAATGACCAGCCTGAGCCTCTGGAATGGATTGAGAGATAGGGAGATAGCAGCCTCGACCTGCCCTCTAGGTAGTGCCTGAATGCTTCCTCTTACAATCTCGGCAACAGTAGATGCTGTGAAGAGAGTCAGGCCGAGCATCATAGCGAGGAAGAAGGGAGTGATTTCGAACCCAGTTCCCTCAGCAATATGCCAAGAACCAGGCGAATCGATCACTCCGTCTCCATTCCAGTCCTTGACATATTCAGGCCATGATATACCCTTTGAAAAAGCGATTCCCGCTGCTATAGCGAAGGCAGCAACCCAGATGGTGAACCTCTTCCTGAGGCCAGATTCAGAATCATCAATCTGCAGCGAGTTGATTCCATCATCATCGACTTTGCTAGTTATTGAAAGCGCATACACGAGTAGTGCCATCGCGAATGCAGCATCGGTTCCACCTCCATTTGTTGAGACAAAGGGGACGAGGAAATGGAGGAATACCACTGCGGCGACAATTAGCAATAAGTCTGAGGCAAGTGCCTCAAACCTCCAGCCCAGTGCACTAAATGGTCTCCTTACATGTTCAACAGGAGTGCTTGGGCGGGAAATGATTCGAGGTTCAATCCGGTCCGTGAAACGTAAACCTGCCCTTAGAGTCGCGAGGGCTACTAATCCCATGACCAGTCGTTGGTAAGATTCCACGGTTACGAACCAGATGCCCTGATTACTGAAGAAAACAGCCCCTCCAAAAAGGAAGGTCTCTTCTTTGAACAGTGGAGCTTGGATTCCAAACTGAGTTGCAATCAGGAATAGAAGGACAGCGAGTGGCAGATTTCGGAATACTTCAACATACACCGTAGCCATGGTAGATGCCAATTTGTTGGATGAGAGACGTGTGACACCAACAATAGTCCCAAGGATAAGACAGAGAACTATGCTCAACAGAGTCACCCGAATCGAATTGATAATCGCAGCCTTCAGGAACATCCATCTTTCATCGAGGTTCGCTACTACCTCCATCGGCCAAGGATTGATTTTGAAGGTGTTTACGTCGTCCATGAAATCGAACTTGATCTCCCAGCGGTTTTGCATTACGGGATCGGGGTCATGTTGTAGATAGAGCACCCTAAGAAACAGGTACAAGATGAAAGGTAGGAAGGCGAGATACGCAAGTGCAGCCGTTCGCCTTTCCTGTACTGACGGCTTCATTGCCTCTTGGGAGAGTTTGAA
>Ga0208948_1001148_pt1 | contig 11278 bp, 10 predicted proteins | sample AOAMet11_17_M020_2_FD_188228 | JGI IMG/M metagenome (GOLD analysis project Ga0208948, IMG submission 188228) | Ammonia-oxidizing marine microbial communities from Monterey Bay, California, USA - CAN11_17_M020 (SPAdes) | ecosystem: Environmental > Aquatic > Marine > Intertidal zone | place...
TTATTTTTTTCATGCTACCCATCCAGCTTTTCCTTTAATAAGCTGTTGATCACAGCAGGGTTACCTTTTCCACGTGTTTGTTTCATCATTTGACCTACAAAGAAACCGATCACTTTTGTTTTGCCTGCACGATATTGTTCAACCTGTTGCTGATTTGCGGCAAGCAGTTCATCCGCAATTTGTCCAAGTTCTCCTGTGTCTGAAACCTGCTTCAAGCCTTTTTCTTCAATTATCTGAGCAGGTGTTCTTGTAGAATTCAGCATTTCCTCAAAGATTGTTTTTGCAATTTTATTACTGATTTCACCACCTTCAATGAATTTAGTCAAATCGGCGAGATTTTCCGGAGAGAGCTTTATTTCATCAAGCGATTTTCCGGACTCATTCATCACACGTGTCAATTCGCCAATCACCCAATTACAGGCAATTTTGGGTGAAGCACCGTAACTGAGTATTTTCTCAAAATATGCTGAAATTTCTTTATCGGCAGAAAGGACTTCCGCATCATAAGCGCTTAATCCGTGTTCTTTCATAAAGCGTTGTTGTTTTGCTTCAGGCAGTTCCGGAAGATTTTTACGAAATGTTTCAAGCAGTTCCGGAGACAGACGCACCAACGGTAAATCCGGATCCGGGAAGTAACGATACTCATCCGCTTCCTCTTTGGAACGCATACTGAAGGTGACTTTGCGGTCAGTATCCCAGAGTCTTGTTTCCTGGACTATCGTTTTTCCGTCCAAAATTTCCTCACGCTGCCGCTGCATTTCATAGGTAATTGCCTGCTTGACGAAACGGAATGAATTCAGGTTTTTGGTTTCTGTACGTGTACCGAATTCTTTTTGTCCGCACGGACGCAGTGATACATTTGCGTCACAACGTAAATGTCCTTTTTCCATGTCACCGACTGAAACGCCGATTGTGGTGGCAATCGCATGGATTTTTTCCATGTAGACTTTTGCCTCTTCGGCAGAACGTACGTCAGGTTCACTCACAATTTCCAGTAAAGGTACTCCGGCACGGTTCAAGTCGACTAAACTATCAGTGCTGCCTTCTGCATGAACCAGTTTGCCCGCGTCCTCTTCCATATGTATACGTGTGATGCCGATCCTGCTTTTTCCCCTCGATTCAGTTTCAATATCCAGCCAGCCGTTTTCGCAAATCGGTCTGTCAAATTGTGAAATCTGATATGCTTTTGGCAGGTCAGGATAGAAATAATTTTTACGCGCGAATTGGGAGTCCAGACGTACCTCACAATTTAATGCAATTCCCAACTGAGCAGCAAATTCAGGAACGTTACGATTCAAAACAGGCAATGCTCCAGGCAGTCCCAGACAAACCGGACAGGTATTTGCGTTCGGAGGGTTACCGAATTCAGTCGAACAACTGCAAAAAATTTTTGATGCTGTTGCTAACTGGAGATGAATTTCTAAACCGATTACTGGTTCAAATTCCATAAATAATTAAAGTTTAAATTAAAACAGAGCCTTTATTTTGTTTTGAGATCAGTAAATTCGTGAGTTCTTCTTTACTGAATAAATCCGTAAAACCATTTCCGGGGAAACGTAATGCCCACTCATACACATGGGACAGCATTTGTTCATTGTCAAACAGCGATGGTTCTTTGAGAACCAGAGCTAACTCAGCGTTGATCATTTTTGCTAACTTTCCGTAAAAGCGCTCCAGAATTGCGGAAGTTCCGCCGCCTTTGTTCCACGCGTCCTGGTACCATGACATAGCGTTCAGTGAAACTGTACGGGTACGTGGATAACCGGAGCACATCAGGTTCCACGGATCGCCCCTTTCCTGATCACCTGCCGCACGGAAATCAGAGCGTAAAATTACTGCCGGAATATCGAGAGCTTTGGCAAACAAAAATTCGACCACTGTTCCTGAATCAAGCTCGGTTCCGTCAAAATTAAGCAGGATCAAATCTGCCTTGATAATCTCGCTTAAATCGCTGTTGCGGATATCAATGGAGCGGTTTGTACTTTGCTCCAGATGCTGCGGTACTACACAGAGATAACGTCCGGAAGACTCTTTTTCAATAGCCTCTGACAAGAGCAGGTTACCGATTAAATCTTTATGATTAAATAAATCACCTGCAAAATAGATCGAATATGTATCACTCATGAATTGTTTTTATGGTTGATGGTTTTCCTGACAAGCAGGAAATCTTAATGATATGAGTTTTCAACTGCTGCAATATTTCGGACTTTTAGCAGTTTATCATGGTTGAACAATCAGCAGGGAACCTCAGTTCGTTTTTGAAGGATTTTGCAGTAACTCCGGAATTTCCAGCCAATTTGAAAAAGGGGTTGCAAAGCGGTCCATCCCTTTTGTATAAAGATGCCACTCAGGATATAGCACACGAATCCCAGCATTATGAAATGCTTCTATAAGTTCTGGACGATCTTCAAGCATTACATCCGGTTTAATTTCCTCGACAATGATCTGCTCTTTATGAAAATCCCCCACACATTGCAGCGAAGTATAATTCAGTTCTTTTAAGTTGTCTGTTCGTTTTTGCGTTTGTTCAGGTTCAAGAGCAGAGACGAGGTGCAGTTCGTGCTGGCCGGCCAGCATATTGAGAATTTCCAGGGAATCATCAAAAAAATTTAAATGACTCAGATCATTCCCATCATGATATTTATCCCGCATAGCCTCATTATCGGGGAAAGTCCGGATGACTCCGTAAAGTTCCGGGTCATGGTTGTAGGGGATATTCTCTCTTTGGGTGAAATCAATAAATCCCTGAATATAATTCAGGATTACGCCATCCACATCAGAACAAATTATCATATCAGTTAATGCATTTATTAAAGAATTTTACCCATCCCACTATACTGACAGGAAAAGCGTTTCAGATCAAGATTCCTCATATTCTTCCAGCACAATCGAAACGGAATTTATGCAATAACGCAAACCGGTTGGGGCAGGTCCATCCTCAAAAACATGACCTAAATGTGCATCACAGTGTTTGCAGAGCACCTCAGTCCTTTGTGTGGAGAGACTCAGGTCTTCCTGAGTTTTTATCTTTTCATCACCAAGAGATTCCGAAAAACTTGGCCATCCGCAACCGGAATCAAATTTGCTTTCTGATAGGAACAAGTCATTTCCGCAACACAAACACGTGTATGTGCCCTTTGTTTTTGTGTCGAGATACTTTCCGCTGAAAGGTAACTCGGTTCCTTTTTTTCTGCAGATCTCAAATTGTTCTGCAGTCAGCACTTCTTTCCAATCCTGTTCGCTGAAATTTTTTTTGTCTTTCATTTCTTCCTTTGAATCTACGTAGTTACTTGAAATAATGTAAATATTTATTTGTTTAAGTACATTGCTTATTGTTTGTTTGCAAAATGTTTTAGTGATAGAAATAACATGAAACTTGTTATTAAATCAATAATAATGCTAAATTGAATGTGCTTCATGCTTAAGTGATTTACAGTTTGAATGCCCATGCAGCGGATACAATTCGATACACTGTAGAAATGACTTTTTCTTTTTTGTGCGATAAAATGGATTTTTTTTTGGTCGAAAGATGATTCACATATAACAGTTGTTTCTTCCATCACAATTAAGGTTGCAATTGAATAATATAAAAAAATTACTGACACTTTCACCTCTGTTTTTCTTCATTGTTGGAGGAACTGTACAAGCTCAGCAAAAATCTTCATCAGCTGAGGAAACGGCGCAGTTGCTTAAACTTGTCACCTTAAAAACTGTTGACGGCAGGGAAATGGCGGAAGTTTCTCTTAAGCTGGTTTTGCAAATGGCTCTTGAGCGCAGTATTTTACTTCAGGCATCAAAACTGGGAAATGTTGCTGCACAACGTGCTGTGCTGGCTGCACAGGAAAGGAACACTCCCAGCGTGAGCACCAGTTTTGGATACGCTAAATCACCGTCTATTTCTGCTTCTTCTACCTGTTCACCTTCAGAACTATGCGGGAGCAGCACAAGCAGCACGTCATTTTCTTCTGCTTATAGCCTAAAAACAGACAGTGGCCTCACTTACGGTCTCACTTATTCAGAACAAAGTAAAAAGTCTACAAGTCTCTCTCTTTTAGAAATGGGTGGTGATGTCAGTTCCGGAACTACAGGAGATCCACTAAGCAGTGTAAGTTTGACCAGCTCAGTGTCAATTCCTTTTTTTCAGGATTCTGGAACTGATTATAACGAGATACCTGTAAGGTTGGCGGAAATCGGTGTGACAACTGGCCAGCTGAATTCAAAGCAGACAGAATTGTCACTGCTGAAACAGGTGGCTTCTACTTATTGGGATTTAGTCGGAATTTTGGAAACAATTGAGGTCAAAAAGAAAGCGGTTGATCTTTCGGAAAAACTTTTACGTGACAATCAGGCACGTCTGGAAGCAGGACTTTTGAGTTCAACCGAAGTTAGAATTACTGAAACGCAATTGATGCGTAACCGTCAGAGTTTGCTCTCGTCCCGCTTAGATGCCCTGCGTATTGAAGACCAGGTTCGTGCTGCGCTTAATTTGAAAAACCTGCCGGTAGGATTGTATCCGGTGGATAGACCCGCAGCACAAGCTGCTGTGACAGAAAATCCGGCAGACTTGCTGGAAAAAATCTACGCAAATGATTCGCAGATTGGTTTGAAACAAGCTTCTCTGGAACAAAATCGTTATCAGCTAGAGCAGGAACTGAACAAACAGAAAACTAATCTTGATCTGAGTCTGTCCTATGTTTTAAATGGCTACAGCAAAAGTCAATTTGGCGGAATTGCAGATTTCAGCAAAAGCGATCTCCATGGAATGAACGTAACTTTAACCTGGAAAGTTCCACTGGGTGATCAAGTTACCATAGAAAATATTGAACGTAAACGTTTAGAACAGCAGCAGTTAAATTTGCAAATTGAAGACCGCAAATCTCAACTGAACGTGAGTTTTCAGTCCCTGCTTCGTTCTTTGAGTTTAATCAAAAAGGAAAAACAGACTGCGGCTGCAGTGAGCAAACTTTCGAAGGATCAGTTGCGCAATGAAATAGAGCGCTTCAAGTTAGGAAAAAGCACGAGTTACCAAATTTCCCAATATCAACAGGATGTTGTGGAAGCGGAACAGCAGGAGATTCTAATCCGGATACGGCAAGAAAATATCCGGATTGAACTCCTGACTTTAACCGGAGAATTTGATGAAAAATATGAATTGAATCAACAGTGAAATATTAATACATGAATCTAATCTTGTGCGTACAAAAAAGAACCTTATAAAAAACTGTGTTCGTCTGTACATACGGATTCTAATTTAAAACTTAATCCAGGAGATAACGTGTTTAATCAACTAAAATATAGCAAAATCTTTTTTGGCATATTACTTTTTTTGCCTTTAAACGGAATAACGGCAACGCAGGCTGTTGAAATGTCAAGTGTATATAAAATACCAATTTCTCTTTCAGGACCAATTAATCCAGCAAAAATACTGAAGGTCCAAGCCAGTGGGGGTGGTCGGGTGGAAGTGGTGCATGTGAAAGAAAATCAGCATGTCAGCAAAGACCAGTTATTATTAACTCTCAATAATGACACGCAGAAACGGCAACTTAAACAGGCTGAGATTCAAATTAAATTGGCTGAGAGTCAACTTAAACAGGCTGAGAGTCAAATCAAATTGGCTGAGACTCAAATAGAAGTAAGCAGTAATAATGTCAAAGATCAGGAAGCAAATTTGAAAGACATTGTGCGCAGGCTCAAAGATGAAGAGACATTATTTGAGCAGGGTTCGTCTACACGTTCACAAATGGACGTTCTGCAGCTGCAGTACAGTCGTGGAGAAATTGCTCTAAAAAATGCCATACTTGGATTGGAAAATGCCAACCTTGGATTGGAAAATGCCAACCTTGGATTGGAAAATGCCAACCTTGGATTGGAGCGATCCAAACATGATGTTGAACTGCGTGAAGATGCTCTTGAAGATACTTTGATCAAAGCAAAGATTGGAGGAATTATTACTGCTAAATCATTTGAAGAAGGAGAGGTTATTAGTGGAGGTGCTGTGCTTTTCCAAATCATGGACATCAAGCAGGTTGAAATCGAGGTTCAAATGGCAGAAGAAGATTTGCCTATGATAAGCGTCGGCCAAGCAGTCTTATTTACGACACCAAGTTATCGTGATGTAGAATTTACCGGAAAAATTGAACGCATCTCATGGACTGCAGATCCTGAAACAGGACGTTTTCCACTCTATGTAATAGCCACAAATCCGGGACTAAAATTAAGAGCAGGTATGAGTGCCAATGTTTATTTGTTGAAGAAAAAATAATTTTTATCCGGCTAACTGTTGCCGGATAATCGAGGTCAGAGTATGAACCCATTCCGGATGGTCATTTAGTGATGGGACCAGTTTCAGCTCTTCTCCTCCATGTTTGCGGAAATGTTCTGCCGCGCGGATTCCGATCTCCTCTAATGTTTCCAAACAGTCTGAGACAAATGCAGGGCAAAAAACGACAACTCTCTTAACCCCATTTTCTGCAAGTCTGGCGAGATGCTTTTCAGTGTCAGGTTTGATCCACTCATCTCGTCCAAATCTTGACTGAAAACTTACAGACCATTTCTCTTCAGATAGATTGCATCGTTCAGCGATTAATTTTGCAGTATGGAAACACTGTGCGCTGTAGCAGTTACGATTCTCATTTACCAATTCGATACAGCATTCTTGATTATTTTTGCACCAGTTTCCGCTGGGGTCACTTTTTTCCAAATGTCTTATTGGAAGGCTATGGAAACTGAACAGCACATGATCAGGTTTATTTTCTATGAAAGGTGATCCAACTTTTGCCCACGCGTCTATGAAACGTGAATCTGAAAAAAAAGGTGGAATAATCTGCAACTGAGGCATATTCCAGTCATGCAAAATTTCTTTATAAAGATCTTCAACGGCAGAACCGTAAGTACTGGATGAATACTGTGGATACATCGGTAAAACGATAATCCTGTCACATTCTTCTTTGCGCAGACGTTCCACTGCACTTTTTATAGAAGGATTTCCGCATTGCATACCTAACTCAACCGGAATGTTCTCTTCAGAAAAATGTTCTATGAGGGCATCTTTTAATTTCTGACTATAGACTAACAGCGGAGAACCGTCTTCCATCCAGATTTCTCGGTAGGCTTTTGCAGACTTCCGGGGTCGGAAAGGTAGTATAATCAGGTTAAGCAATAACCAGCGACCGACGGGATTTATATCCAAAACTCTATCAGAGGAAAGAAGTGCTCTTAAATATGCACGAACCTCAGGCGTACGCGGAGCGTCTGGTGTGCCGAGATTGATCAGTAAAATTCCGGTTCTGGACTTGTTGGCTGCTGTGTGCTCGTTGCTGTTTTGCAAATTATTATTCATGAATTATACTTACTGGTTTTGTGATAGGTCTGAATTCAGCACATTGCCTTCCGGCCGATAATTGCTGAATCAGCCTGTTGTTAAGTTGTGTAAAAAGCATTCTCATCAATATAGCCTTTTGTTAAATCACAACCCCAAACTGTTTCAGAAAAATTCCCGCTACCAACTACAATTTCTATAAAGATTTCCTGATTTTGGAGAAGTGCTGAAATCGCATCCAAATCAACTTCATCTGCATCGAGGCTTTCCGCATTAACAGTTAAAACCTGAGTGCCTTTTATAAAATGAATTGACAAATCCGCTAAAGGCACAGGATATTCAAAGACCTTTCCGACCGCCATCACAAAACGTCCCCAGTTAGGATCTGCGCCGTGAATTGCTGTTTTGACCAGTGGGGAGTTGATAATTGACTTAGCAATCTGCAAAGCCATTGGCTGGGATTCAGCGCCTGAAACTGTGAGTTCGATCAGCTTAGTAGCACCTTCGCCGTCACGGGCAATTTCTTTTGCTAACTGCATAGCACTGTTTGTAAAAGCTGCTTCAAATTTTTCAGTGTCTACCGGTCCTGCAAGTCCATTGGCCATGATGACTACAGTGTCACTTGTAGAAGTATCAGTATCAATTGAAATACGGTTGAAGGATTTATTAACAACTCGTCGGAGGATAGCCTGCAGTCCTTCAGAATTCAGTTGGGCATCGGTCACAAAAAAACTGAGCATGGTTGCCATGTTAGGTTCTACCATTCCTGCACCTTTTGCAACTCCAAGGATTGTTGCATTGCCAACGCTGCAGGAGCTCCATTTTGGATGTGAATCTGTAGTCATGATTGCACGTGCAAACTTTTCAATATGTTCCGGAGATGAAGCTAGATTTTCAGCAATTAATTTACAGCCTTCGTGAATTTTTTTGATAGGCAGCCGTTGACCAATGACACCTGTTGAAGAGGGCAATACCAGCTCCGGAGCAATATTCAAAGCTTCTCCGGTCCAAAGGCACATTTTTTTTGCATCCTCAATTCCTGCCTTGCCGGTGGCGACATTCGCTGTTTTTGAATTAACCACAATTGCCTGCAGACGCCCATTTTCTATATTTTCTTTGCCTACAATTACAGGTGCTCCCGGAAGATTGTTGCGTGTAAAAACACCTGCTGCGGAACATTCGCACTCTGATGCAATTACGCCAAAATCTAATGTTTCGTCCTTAATTCCAAGATTTATACCCAGCCATGAAAATCCGCTAATACTTCTCAATGAAGGATAGTCCATTGCCATATTAAACTCCTTGTGTATAATTAATGTGATTGGCAGTCTCTAGTTTACGGTTAGAACTGCCAACCGTCAACAGTTAAGCGAAAACCTTATTTCCCTGTCTAATATGGCTGTCAGCATTCCCGAAGAGTTACGTGCATTTGGAATAACCTCCAAAGAGTTTGTAGAAAAAAAGAGAGGACTTGCTAAATCTGCAGAGACTGAAGTTAATGATAATGATGTCATTTGGGAGCTTTTTCAAGATCTAACAAAAAAGGCTCTCAGCTATGAAATGTTACAGATGCTCTTTTGGAACATGGCAATCTTTAAAGATAAACTTGGTCAGAATTCCTTTGAATACCAACAAAAATCACACAAATCACGTTTGCTGGATCTTGAGCAAAAAGGGAAAACTAAGGTTAAAATAAACGCCACCGGCTGTTCTGCTTCCTGCAGGAAACTGCACAACCTCGTCCTGCCGCTTGAAAAAGCATTACAAAATTTACCTGTACCAAATCCAAAGTGTGAAGCAACTTTATATTCTGCAAACACCTGGTGTACTTCCATTTATCTCGTTGCAAAAGAGAGTGAGAAGGAATCACCAAAATTACCACTGGCAGTAGAGAACGTCCCTGAACTTCCGCCCTTAGTAAAAAGTATCAATAACAATGCAAGTGACTCTGGCGACGAAACTGCCGAACGGCATTCTGAACAAACCGAAGATAATACGATGGGTTGGGCTATAGCAACATTAACATTGTGTCTTGGCCTCGGCTTGCTATTTTTTTCACCCTGGGCAGGAGGGCTGCTTGTAGCGTGGAGCATTCCGTTTTTTCCTCCGTTGATGCTGCGTTTGCGTCGTTCTTTACCTTTTTTAAAACACCGCTGGGAACGCTGGGGTTTGCTCGGAATTGGATTTCTGCTGGCACTGCTGCTGTTATTATTGACTCAGTTGGCTGACCGGGGAAAAAATACTTCAAGCACTAAAAGCGCAATTCCGCCTTACGAGGTGTTGTTGATTGAGGATCAAAGCAGTTCTACACGGTCACGTTTGCGGGTAAGTATTGTTGCTCCGGAAGCACTGACCGCTCGAGATCGTGCCCGTGTTGCGATGAATGCTGCTAAACAAATTCAAGCCAGCCAGGTATCGGATGATCCAGACAATCCGCAATATGAGTATGTTTCTGTAGTTTTAGAAGCAAGTACAAAAAGCGCCGGTCAGGGATATGCATTGGCAGAAGCGGAATACGCACCTGATGGACGTGGACAGCAGGGGATCATGAGTGAAGATCCTGATAATCAATGGAAATGGAATGTGAGCTCATCAAAAGCTCGTGTGAATCCTGACGACACCAATTCCCTGCAAAATGTGAAAGGGACACTCGAGACTTTTTTGAAGCAATAACTGGAAATGCCAATTTACAACTACCAGGCCTTTGATGGAGAAGGCACTTTACACAAAGGCACAAAGGATGCGGCAACAGAGACGGAGGTGCGTCAATATTTACGCAGCAAAGATCTTTTCCCTAAAGAAATCCGTACCAGTCGTTTTACAGGTGTAAAACTTCCCGGAGGTGAAAAGTCTACTAAAATAAAAATACCGAAATTTTCTTTTCGGAAAGGTGTTTCCGGGAAAGCTCTCACTCAATTCACAAGACAGTTGGAAATTTTGCTTGACGCAGCTATTCCTTATGACAAAGCTTTTCAACTGATTATTCCACAGATTGGGGATTCCGGATTTCAAAGTATTCTTTCGGATGTACGCGGACGTGTGGTGGAAGGCGGATCACTTGCGGGAGCAATGGAAAGGTATCCTCATGTTTTTCCGACCATGTATGTCAGTATGGTACGCTCCGGAGAAAACGCAGGAAATCTGGGTTTAATAATGAGACGCCTTGCGGACTACTATGAATCGCAGGAACGTATGCTCTCCAAACTAAAGGGCGCGCTTATCTATCCTGCTTTCATGATGGTTTTTGGTTTGGCTGTTGTCATATTTATGGTCACGACGATCGTACCTAAAATCACTCGCATTTTTGAAAGTCAGGAAGAAGCACTGCCTTTGCCAACCCGTATTTTAATGGGAGTCAGCGATTTTGTGGTGGATCACTGGTTTCTGCTGTTGCTCATAACTTCAGGAATTGTGGTTGGAATCATCTCATTTTTCGGGAGTAGCCGCGGAAGTTTGTGGAAAGACAGGATTGAACTTGAACTGCCACTGCTGAGTCGTTTGCGGATTAAAGTAATGGTTGCTCGTTACTGTCAGACATTAGGTACTTTGCTTAAAAGCGGAGTTGATTTAAAAACTGCTCTTGAAATTTCAAAACACGTTGTCGCCAATAAAATATTCATCAGCAAGTTGGATCAACTGATTACTGATGTTAACAACAAAGGTGTTCCTCTTTCGGCGGCTATGGCACGGATTGATTATTTCCCTGAATATGTGCGTCACGTCGTTTCAATCGGAGAAGAAGCCGCACGTGTGGATGAACTGCTGGAAAAAGTTGCTGACCGGATGCAGGAAGAAGTAAGTTCCCTGCTCGAGGCGCTGACAACACTCTTACAACCGGCCTTGATTATGATTCTCGGCGGAGCTGTCGGCTTTATCGCCCTCGCGGTTCTGCTGCCGATGCTCAATATGAGCCAGATTCTGCAATAGAAATTAAAAACAACTAAAAGCATGATATAACAA
>Ga0208948_1001153_pt1 | contig 11262 bp, 11 predicted proteins | sample AOAMet11_17_M020_2_FD_188228 | JGI IMG/M metagenome (GOLD analysis project Ga0208948, IMG submission 188228) | Ammonia-oxidizing marine microbial communities from Monterey Bay, California, USA - CAN11_17_M020 (SPAdes) | ecosystem: Environmental > Aquatic > Marine > Intertidal zone | place...
CGAGCGCCCATCGATGAGCGGGTAGGCATCGACAGCATTAACAGCATTCAAGTTTTAAGTTCTGTTACTGGGAAGACCGTACCTATTGGTCAGATTGTTGACGGGTTCAAAACGACATGGGATGACGGTTCACTAAAGAGAGTAGACAGAATATGGACGATCAAAGCCCAAAGCGACCCAGAGCCCGGCGCGCTGCCCTCGGACCTGCGGGATAGAATAAAGGCCGATATAGAAGCAATAGAACTACCGGCTGGCTACAATTTTGAATGGAAAGGCGAGTACGGAGACTCAAAGGAATCTAACGATAATCTTGCGTCGACTATCCCGCTCGGACTACTAGCCATGGTATTAATCGTTGTGGTTTTGTTTGGCACCTTGAGGCAACCCATTATTATTTGGTTGGTTGTTCCTCTTGCGCTTATCGGCGTAGTGGTGGGCTTAGTTGCAACCGAAACACCTTTGGAGTTTATGGCGATCCTCGGCTTACTTTCCTTGTCAGGTCTATTGATAAAAAATGCGATTGTATTAGTCGATCAAATTGATTTTGAAATCTCAGAGGGCAAAGCGAGGCTTGATGCCGTTGTCGAAGCGGCCGCGAGTCGTGTTCGACCGGTCATGATGGGAACATCAACAACTGTGCTGGGCGTCTTGCCATTGTTGCTCGATGCCTTTTTCAAATCCATGGCTGTAGTGATTGTGTTTGGTCTTACTTTTGCAACGATTCTGACGTTGATCATTATCCCCATTCTTTACGCAGTATTTTTCAAAGTGAAATCTCACGAGGTGCAGGCTTAGTATGAAAAAAGCGCTCTTACTTATACTTACCACGTTAGTGGTCCAATCTTGTGCAACGCCACAATCGGAGATTAACGCTTCGGCAAGTGAAGCAGCGAAAGGGTCACTGCCAGCGCGTGATGCGTGGCAAAGCGCTGTGCAAGCAGGGGCAGTACAAGTTAGTTGGATTGCATCTTTTAAAGATCCGCAATTGACGGCGCTTGTTGAAGAGGCCGTCGAAAAGAACCTTAATTTGCAGGTTGCTTCTGCGAACTTAGATCGAGCGCGAGCGCTTGCACGCCAAGCAGGTGCCAGTCTTTCGCCCACAGTGAATCTATCAAGCAATACAAACCGATCTGGTGGTGTGGAGAGCAGCGCTAGTAACACTACCGCATTAAACCTTGGTCTACAGGTTTCATGGGAAGCAGATTTATGGGGCCGCATCAGTTCCGGCGCTGCTCAAGCCACGTTGTCAGCTCAAGCAGCCGAGGCCGACTTCCTATTTGCCCAATACTCTATTGCGGCTAATACCGCGCTAGCATATTTCGCGGCTATTGAAGCTCATATACAAGAGCAAAATTCGCAAGAAACGATTCGCCTGCTTGCGCGAACATTGAAAATTGTACAGGCTCAATATGACGAAGGTGTGGCTTCGGCTCAAGATTTAGCGCTGACACGATCTGATATGGCAGTCGCGAGAGAACGCAATCAGGCTTTAATAAATAGTAAATCAACCGGACTGCGTTCCTTAGAACTACTGCTAGGACGTTATCCCAGTGCTGATCTTGTCGTCCGTCAAGCCTTGCCAGCATTACCCGCCCCGCCACCTGCTGGCGCACCCGCCGAGCTTTTAGAACGGCGCCCAGATCTTGTTGCGGCGGAGAGGAAAATCGCAGCAGCCTTTAATGCAGTGGAAACTGCAAAGGCTGCTCGATTGCCAAGCCTCAGTCTGACAGGAAATCTAGGCGGTGCTTCAAGTGATTTATCAAACCTCCTCAACCCTGCGAATATTGCATGGAGTTTAGGCACCAGTTTGTTAGCGCCACTGATTGACGGGGGCAGGCGTCTTGAAGCTGTGAATAGTGCCAATGCGGATCAACAGGCAGCTATTGCCCAGTATGCAGATGCGGCTTTAAATGCTTTTGGAGATGTCGAAAATTCACTTGAGCAAGGCGAGGGTTTGGCTATTCGCTTGTCTGCACTTAAGGAGTCAGAAGCACAAGCAAGAAAAGCCTATACGATTGCGGAGATTTTACACAAGGAAGGTGAGTCCAGTTTGTTAGATTTACTCACGGTTCAGCAACGACTGATAACAGCGCAAAGTAGTGTGACATCGATGGAACGAGCGTCGCTTCAGCAGAGAGTCGGCTTGAATCTGGCGCTCGGTGGCAGCTGGTAGGGAAACTCATCGTTCCCACAAAACGTAAAAAAACAAAACAAAAAGCGCCCAAACTCACTGGTCAAAATCGCCCTGCTCGGCTTAAAAACCTTCCCAGCCATCAACGCAACCGTCTCTCCGCCAACAGATCAGCATCCTTACTGAGGAACAGGCTGTTAGACCAATTCACGCAATAAACACCGGGATCATGGACAACCACACAGCTAAGACCATCTGGGCAATTAATAGGCTCAACTTCTCGCGTGACTTCAACGACAGATTTGAGTCGATTATCTACCCAGATGGTTTTAATACGGCATTGTCGGAATCACATCTTATAAAGAGGAGTCATGAAAAATAACCGGGTAGAGCTGAGCAGCAGCTGCCCTTTTCTTCAAAGAAAATATTGACCACAACCTAAAACCAGCAGCAATTCAGACATTGACTAGCATCACTTGCTTGCGTATCTTACTGACGAAAACGTCAATAAGGTATTTGTATGACTTCCCTTGGAAATTTTAGGACGGAAACCCGCGATTGGCTCGAGGAGAATTGCCCGGCCTCCATGCGCACGCGTATGGTTGCTGGCGAAGATGTTGGCGGCGGCAGAAAACGGAAAAGCACAAATCCAGATGCCTATGTATGGCTAGAACGGATGGCGGAAAAGGGTTGGACAGCGCCCACTTGGCCTAAAGAATATGGCGGTGGAGGGCTTCCGAAAGACGAATTTCTGATTCTGTTGGAGGAATTGCAGCGCATTAAAGCCCGCCCGCCACTAGGTGGCATGGGAATCACCATGATTGGCCCGACGCTGCTTGAGTACGGTACAGAAGATCAAAAAAAGCGACACCTGCCCTCAATTATTAATGGGGATATTGCCTGGTGCCAGGGATATAGCGAACCGGGAGCAGGCTCCGATCTTGCGAGTCTTCAAACCAAAGCTGAATCCCAAGGCGATCATTATCTGGTAAATGGTTCAAAAATCTGGACATCAGGTGCCATGCACGCCGACTGGATATTTTGCTTAGTTCGAACGAATGCGCAGGTACCAAAACATGAAGGCATCAGCTTCCTGCTGTTTTCTATGGATTCGCCAGGCGTGTCTGTAAAACCGATTGAGCTATTGAACGGTCACTCGCCTTTCTGCCAAACATTCTTCGACGACGTTCAAGTGCCTAAGATCGATCTGATTCACAAAGAAAATCAGGGCTGGCGTGTGGCTACACGATTACTTCAGCATGAAAGATCCGGGCTTGCGTCGCTTGCCAGTGCAGATAAGGCTGGACCTCTTCAAAGAATTAAACCATCTATGCCTTTGCCCGATCTTGCAAAGCACTATGCGGGTGCTGATGTTATTGCTGATGCAGTGTTAAGGGATGAAATCGTTGTCAACGAAATGCAAAAGAGGGCCTTTAATCTAACGCAGGCCAGAGCCGTGGCGGAATCCGAGGCCGATACACCTGGCGCCGCCACTTCGATCTTTAACTACATCGAAGCAGAGTATGTGAAAGATCAATTGGAGTTACAAAACCGCATTCGCGGCACCCAGGCATTTGGCTGGGAAGGCGATTCATTTACTTCTGAAGAGATTGGTATGTGCCGATTGAACCTTGAGGCGAAGTCTATATCGATAGCAGGCGGCTCAAATGAGATCCAGCTCAACATCATCGCCAAGCGTGTGCTGGGATTGCCCGACTGATGTCTGAGCCATCAACTAAACGTCGTCGATTGTCGCCGAATCAGCGCCAGCAGGAAATTCTTGATGCAACCTACCAATTGGTGCTTGCCGCCGGCATCTCAAACCTCACCATGGAAAAGATCGCCATGGAAGCAGGCGCCAGCAAGGCACTACTGTATAGCTACTTTCCTAACATCTCCGGTCTTCTGCAACAGCTCTACAAACGGGAACTGGGAAAGCTACAGGCTCAGCAACGGGCAGTGATGGAGTCGCCGCATAGTTTCGAAGATATGGTGAAGCAAACGGCAAGCATCAATCGGGTGAACCAAAATAAACGGCAATTATTGATCAAGCGCCTGGAAGGCGACCCTTCTGTTAGAACAGCGATGTCAAAAGCTGACCGAAGAGCGCGAACTGAAGTCGTGAAGTATTTGTGTGATGAGATTACAGGCAGCTACGACATCCCGCCTAACGTAGCAGAAGAGGCAGTAAAGCTTGCCCTCAGGTACGACGAACAGGGACCGGTAGGTCGCCAGAAAAACACAATAGATCGCGATGAAATATGGGGCGCTATGATGGTCGGCGCCATGCAGGAACTTCAAAAGCGGTTCGGTACAAAGCATAAAAATTAGAGAATAGAAATTGGAGGCGTTCATTCATGACAGAAGTAATCACTGGCCCATTTTGGGCCGCACGGAACTGGAATATCAATGACGGCGAAGGCAGCATTCACGATGATGAAACCGCTGCTGAACTCGGGTTCAGGGGGGGCACTGTCGCAGGTGATATTCACATGAATCAGTTTCCGCCGGTACTCGTTAAAATATTCGGCAACGAATGGTTTGAAAGAGGCAATCTTTCACTGAACTTCAAAAATGCGACAGTGGACCTTGAAAAAGTGCAGGTGTTTGCAGAGGCGCTAAAGCCGGGTGAAAACCAGGTCAACGTTTGGATGGAACGTGATGACGGTCTGTTGGTTTGCACGGGCACTGCAGCGCTCGGAGATCATTCGAAATCTGAGTTACGTCGCCTCGACTATCGCCCCTGTGATCCTGAAGAGTTAAGAATCCTGAAAAAGGTGAAACCGGGGATGCGCCTTGGCACCTACGACATCGTCGCGACTACCGATAAGCAATTCGAACGTTATGATAATAATCTGATCAGTGATCCAATGACCTGGTACAAAACGTCTTCTCCCTGGGGTGAGCCTATTGCTGCGCCTTGCACGATTCTGGAATTCCTGTGGGCGAATGCCATGAAGGGGCTTGGGCCTCTGGTTGGTGAATCGACTGGCCTCTTTGGTGCGATGGAAATTGGCTACACCAATGGCCCATTTATTATGGGAAGGGATAAAAAGTACAGAGTTGAATGTGAAGTAGTCTGCGTCAGCCAGAGCCCAAAGACAGAGATTGTCTGGTATGACTCACATGCATTTAATGAATCCGGTGATCTTGTTGTAACGCTGCGTATTCAATCGCGGGCGATGAAGGCGTCATCACCGCTTTATCAATAGTAATGGCCAATATCGGAAAGTGTCGGTCTACACTCAAACCGACGATACTGCTTTTGGCAGAACGAGCGTAAATATTGTGAAATGTAGTTTAAATCTACTACCCTCTTACGTATGCGCTTGGCTAAAAGCAATTTTGGTTTATTGTTAGCGTTTCAACCAAGACACCGACAAAAAATGACAAAAGGGGCATGTTGTGGATGTGACTGAACTGAAGGGGATGTTCTTACTTGGCGCCAGTCTGAGCATCGTTTTCTCAATGGGATTTGGTGCTTTTAAGTTCTTTCAAAAGGGTAATTGGATTCTAAGCGCAGAGTGGGCGGTCATGTTCACTTCGACCTCGAGCCTCACCGTCTGGATCTTCACCCAGTGGAACTGGCAATACAACTTTGTGATGTATTTGGATGCCTTCTCTCGCGTTGCCGGCATGAACTTGTTAGTTGTGTTCGGGTTTTTAGCCGTGACTCACCAATACAAACCATCACTCAAAGCAGATGTGCTGATTTTCATCACTATTGGCATGATCGCCGCAGCACTCATGTATGTAGAGCCACTCAACGCTATCCGACCTTATGTCTTTTTTGCCGTCCACTATATGTTTCTGCCGTTCCTCTTGCTGCTGGTATACAAACTCTTCCAGCTCGGTGAACACCGCCTAGGGGGACACATGTTCATCGCATCGGTGCTGCTAACGTATATTCACAGTATCGCAGATTTCTATCCTATTCCGGGTGATGAGACTAACATCGTTTATAACTATGGGTTTATGGCGCTAACGACTTGGGCCTATGCCTATGCGGTGATCTTTTTCGCTTACGAGGCGTTAGAGAAAGCGAGTAAGCCGCAGGAAGCTTGACGCTGAGGCTTACAGATCGTTGGGTTGATCGCTGTACTATTGTTGTGTTCCGTTCAGCCGCTCTAGCTCGTTCTGGAGACGTATTGGCTCAATTTCGATCGCTGTAAATTCATCTTCCCGAGCCTTATCGGCATCGTTGATTGATTTGATTTCGGCAAGCATCTCTATCCGCGCCGTGGCCTGCAAGACACGATTAAAAACTGCATCGCGTTACAGTTCTTGGATTAGTTCATCGTTAGCTGCCTGCGCATTGATGATGTGCTCTGCTTGTGACCCCAGTTCGCTAATACATCCGAAATACGAAAAACCAAATACGAATAGCCTGGGACCCAAGTTCATGGCAAAGGAGAAAATCGTCCTCAATCTCTATTGGGCAAACATGCTCAGTCGACCTGCGTCGCGCGTAGCGTCTGTTGCAACACGTGGATGTAACGTGCCTGAACCAGCCGCAGCGGTGGCGCAGGAGTGCCCAGTTCTCCACCGAGAGTTGACCCCAGAGAGGGTCGGTCGCCTCTGACGTGGAAAGCGACAGCGTCGGCCTGCCTTTGCGCGCGAGCGGAAGCATAGGAATAACAAACCCCAGGATCAACCGGTTGACGGACAATGTGATGAAGCTCACAGAGGCCTGCAATGCGGTTGCAGGGCAGGAAGCCGCGATGGTTACGTGGGTGCCGATTGAGGACAAAAAATAATGAGTGGGTCGCATTCTAAACGCTTAATGATTTAGCTTGTTAAATGTTGCAATGACCGGCGGTCATTTATATACTGACCGCCGGTCATTAAAAACAACTGAAATAAGACTCATCAGAGCCTGCCCTGACTCATTAGGTGCAGCCTCAAAACATAGTGAGAGATACAAATGAAATTACTCACCTTCAAACTAGCAGGGACCGAATATCTAGGTGCTTTAACTGACACTGGAGTCTTCAACCTGAGTGCGGCTGCACCAGAGGACATCGCTTTTTCTTCGATGCAACACTTTATCGAGGCCGGCCAACTCGCCCTCGATCGCGCATATGCACTACTTGAGTCAAGCTCAGTCTCAATACCTTCTGACCAAGTGGATTTTCTAGCTCCACTCCCGTTACCCCCACAAATACGTGACTGTCTAGGCTTCGAGGAGCATCTGAAAAATTCGTTTGAAAGCGCCATGAAACTAAGCGCAATGGCTGCGGATGACCCAGTTGCTGCTGAACGGGAGTTGCGAGCCAGTGGTCGATTTACAGTGCCCGAGGTTTGGTACCAACAGCCCCTCTACTACAAAGCAAACCGCTTTTCCGTCGCAGAAAGCGGCAAGGACGTGGTGTGGCCAGCGTATTCAGAGGTGATGGATTTTGAACTAGAAATTGCCTGCATTGTTGGTAAAAAGGGCAAAGACATCAGTAAAGTTAACGCCGAAGACCACATATTTGGTTACACAATTTACAACGACTTCTCAGCTAGAGACGCGCAAATCCTTGAGTCTCCGGGAATGCTGGGGCCTGCCAAAAGTAAAGACTTCGACGACTCAATAATTCTTGGGCCTGTAATCGTCACCAAGGATGAGCTCGATGATCCTTATAGCTTGCGCATGCAAGCTCGGGTCAATGGAGAAACCTGGTGCGACAGCAATAGCAGCACAATTCACTGGAAATTCTCAGATATGATCGCCCATATCAGCAAGAGCGAAACCCTTCACCCCGGCGAGGTCATTGGCTCAGGCACCGTGGGTTTTGGCTGCGGTTTAGAGCACCTGCGCTTTCTAAACGATGGCGACATTGTAGAGCTTGAAGTTGAAAAAATTGGCGTCATCTCGAACAAAGTTACACGGCAATAGGGCAATTGGAGAAGTAATATGAAAAAACTTAATTTCTACGATCAACTCAACGCAGCCACGCTTCTGTTGGTGTCACCGGAGTGGCGACAAGTGAGCGCAGCCCGTAAGTCGGCGGTATCTTTTGAAACGCCGAATGTAACTATTCCAACGGAAAACCGTAAGATAGCGGGTCGCAATATCCGTCTTGCTGAAGCTGGGCCAGCCGATGCACCACTCGTGGTATTACTTAGCCCGTTTCCAGAAAGTATCCTGAGCTTCACGGGTGCCTGGAAAGCTCTGACGGAAAAATGCCGGGTAATTGCCATAGACCTTCCGGGGTTTGGTGCTTCTGAAGGTGACCGTAAGGATATGTCACCCAACGCTCAGGGTGCTCATCTGGCTGAGATTTTTGATGAGCTTGACCTAGATAACATTCATCTTGTCGGACCTGATGTAGGAATGGGTGCTGCGCTTGCCTACGTGCTCAACCATAAACATCGTGTGACAAGTTTAACGGTTGGGCATGGCCCCGGCGCGCCCGGCCCGTTCAAGCTGGCATTTATGATAAGCATGTTGGCCAGATTTAGTTTTATGCGTTTCACAACGGGTTTGTTAGGTGCCGGGCCACTCATCGCTTTCTCGTCAAAACTTGGCGCCATCCGTCATCGAGCCAACGCTAAGCAAGTAGATGATTATAAACGGGCTTACTCGGGGCGCACCGCTGAGGTGGTTTACTGGTTTAAGGACTTTCGTTCCAAAGCCGCAGAGCTGGCTGGTCGGGTGAAAGAAATCGATATACCTACCTTAGTTTTCTGGGGCGAGCTTGATGCTCTATTTGACGCCAGTAATGCTGAACATCTCCATGCAGCTTTGCCGCAAAGCAAGTTACAAATTTTGCCTGAAGCAGGTCATCTTGCTTGGGCTGATCAACCAGAATTATTCGCCGATATGATTATTGATTGGGTAGAGACTACTCATAAATAGGTTTGGTTTTTGCAGGTTTCTCACCGGTTGATGCAAGAGCCACCTGCTTAAGAACAGCAGATGGCGCGAAGAATAGAGTTAAGTAAGAGATGATGGGCTGTCCGCTGAAGCACGCGCAACTTCTCGCGTGACTTCAACGATCGATTTGAGTCGATTATCTACCCGGATGGTTTTAATACGGCATTGCCTGCATCACATCTAATAAAGAGAGGTACTGAAAAACAAAACCAATCAAGATACTTTTGAAATCTTGGATAAATGCAGTTTGCACTTGCTATCTTCATAAGAGCGTTCAGGAGGAAGGTGAGATGCTCGTGAAAGACAAGGAGAATCTAAGAAAATTTCTGGGATTAGCGATTTTTGTCGGCACACTAAGCTTTATCCTCTGGGCCTCTGGAACTTCTATCTACCAGATCGAAGCGTTAGCGAGTGCGACCGTCGCAACCACGGTTTTTTTGGTTGCTATTTTTCTTCGCATCATTGCAGGGGCATCTTTAGCGTTTACTATTCGTTTGATTTCAGTCCCTGTTGGCCTTTATGTATCACTTTTTTCGTTAATCCAGGCTGCGGAAGTAGGCTACGGTTTTATTGGTAGTTTTTTAGCGATCATCACAGCAGGGTTTTTATTCCTGTCTTGCATGAACGAGCGAGCTGACGGTCAACAGTTTTCTCAAAACACAACCGCTTGCATACTCGCCATTCTCTTAATGCTGTTGCTGCCAGTGGCTATCTTTGCCTTTCTTGCTCAATTCCCTGTTTTAAACCTGTGGCAACCATTTATTTTCATTCAGGTTTCGGGGTCCTTCCTCGCACTCTATTTACTTCAAGATAGCAGCAGTACCTTCAGCGAAAAACTCGTTTTCGCAAGCGCGTACAACGTCGTTCTTCAGGCGGTTATGTCAGTCATGTTTTTTATTATTCTTACGGGATCAATGAGCGATGGCTCGTTTGTTCTCAATGTGGCTATCATATCTTTCTCGATTATCTTCCCTCTGGGCATTTACCTTTCCACGTTAATTTACGCCGTTTCAAAAAATTCAGTGGGAGATGTATCTAAAATAGACATTAAAAATTGGCATATCGTCGAAGGTTATCTCTTTTTTATGGCGATGGTTGTCGCACCACCGAGTATCATCGAGTACATTCTTGGCCAGCAAGGATGAATGCTTCAGGGTAGGTCTACCGCGGCTACAACAAGCGGTGGCCTATCTCAATTGGCATTGACGATGGGCTGGGGAGTAAATCGCTGTGTAAATTGCTTGGAAGGTTCCGGCAGCAACCCGTGCAAGCCCTCGAGGTGAGCCATAATATAAGTGACGGAGGGATTGGCGACTTGGCGATAGATTCCCGCCGCCGTAAGCTTCGCCTTAGTGCCAGGCCACGAAGACGGTAGCAACACCGCTGGCAGCGGCGTATCTTTCAGCAACAATCGCCGATATTCATGCACAAGCAACAGCCGAATGACTAGCGCGGCTTCCGTGTCTATCGCCGTTTTTTGATTAAGCCAACGCTGCAAAGGCTGAAACCGCTTAAGAAAACTGCGGTAATCTGCTGCTACTTCATCGAGTTTCCAGCGCGTGTCGATGACTTCCCGCAGAGCGACGCGGGACGACAAGGCTGACTCATCGGCATTCATTAGCAGCACATTGTCGTGCACACCATACTCTTCAAGCATCGTCTGCAGCTCCACGCCACCCGCGCCGGGACGCGCGAACAGCCCTGGACTGATCTGCCGATACCCCTGCCAAGACAAGGAGCGGAAAAAAGCATCTTTGACCTGCTCGCCGACGTTAACGGGCACCACCAACTGCCAAACGCGCGACCAGATGGGCTCTTCGAGATCGTAGATTCTGGCAGTCACCCTTTCGTACTCTAACAAGCCAAAAGCGCTGAACCGGTAGTAACTGCGCCGCCCTACCCGGTTTGATTCGAGCCAACCCTCCTGCACGAGGCGAAAAACCGACGTTCTGACAAGACGTTCGTTGATACCAAGTTTCGCCATCGTTGCAATCAAACTACCGAGCCAGACCGTCTGACCATGTTGTGAGGCTACATCGCCGAAAAAAGTAATTACCATGGATTTGGCGCGCATCGGCCTGCGAGCAGCAAAGCCATCGACTAAACGGGATACAACTGGTGGGTATGAAGACACTGACAACACTGTGTGGCGAGAACTTGTTCCGCCTATTCACTTCTCATTAAATTTGCATGCATTTTACGATACAGTAGCGCTAATTCTGACACATTTTTTGTACTATTTTCTTCAACTGAAAAATAACTAAAAATA
>Ga0208948_1001155_pt1 | contig 11249 bp, 13 predicted proteins | sample AOAMet11_17_M020_2_FD_188228 | JGI IMG/M metagenome (GOLD analysis project Ga0208948, IMG submission 188228) | Ammonia-oxidizing marine microbial communities from Monterey Bay, California, USA - CAN11_17_M020 (SPAdes) | ecosystem: Environmental > Aquatic > Marine > Intertidal zone | place...
TTATGAGCCCGCCGGGATGACCTGGCTTCCCCACCCCGCTGAACCTAAATAAAGTTCAACGGTATATACGCTTTATCAAATCTTTGAAAGTAATTAATATGATTTGAAAAGATTATTTTTTAATGAATAAAAAAATTCAAATTATTGCAATAACAGGTGCCATAATATTTTCAATATTTGTTTTAACTTCTCCAGACAATGAAACATCAATTCCATTACCTCAACCAAATTCATATTCCGAAAATAACTCTGTAATTATTTTAGCTGAAAATCTTGATAAACCTCGTGCTATTGCTGTTTCTGACAACAGAATTTTTGTTACAGAAAAAGATGGATACATCAGAGTAATTGAAAATAATACTTTATTGGAATCTCCATTAGCTACATTCCGTACTGTAAATGTATTTGATGGTGGATTGTTAGGAATTACAGTTCATCCAAATTTTTCAAATAATCATCTTTTGTATGTTTTTTTGACATATGAAGAAAATGGAAGTTTATGGAATAAAATTTTACAAATTACTGAAGAAGAAAATAAATTAAAAGATGTTAAAGTAATATTGGATAAAATTCCTGGCTCCTCTTTTACTAATGGTGGTTTTCTAAAATTTGGACCTGATAAAAAATTATATGTTGGTACGGGTACAGTTTCAGATGAATCCCATTTACCACAAGATATCAATTCATTATCTGGTAAAATTTTGAGATTAAATGATGATGGTACTATTCCAAGTGATAACCCATTTCCAAATTCATATGTTTACTCTTTAGGCCATAGACATCCACAAGGAATGACTTGGGATGATAATGGTAATTTGTTTGTTGCAGAATTTGGACCTGAAAAAAATGATGAAATTAATTTAATTAAAGCCGGAAAAAACTATGGGTGGCCTGAACAAGAATGTTCTGGAAACATTGATTTTGAAAATGCACTTCTTTGTTATGATCCAAGTATAGAGCCTGGTGGAATTTTATTTTATTCTGGTGATAAGATTGATTTTGAATCTAAATTTATAATGGCATCAATGAGAGCCTCCAATCTTTATCAAGTTGATTTTGAAGAAGGATTGAGTTCACAAAAATCAATTTTAAGTGGAAATGGTAGAATTCGTGATGTGGTAGAAGGTTCTGATGGAAGTCTCTATGTAATTACTTCAAATACTGATGGAAAAGGTTTTCCGGATGGATTGGATGATAGATTATTGAGGATATTGAACTAAAATGCCTGATTCATCTATTTCCAAATTTTTTGAAAAATCTCGAAAAGAAAGATTGAATATAATTGCAAATTTTGCAAATCTTTCTAAAAATGAATTAGATATTTTAGAAAATCCTAATGGTGGAATTTCTTTTGAGAAAGCAGATAAAATGATAGAAAATGCAATTGGAACTTTTTCACTACCTTTGGGTGTTGCAACAAATTTTAAAATTAATGGTAAAGATTATGTGGTTCCAATGGTCATTGAAGAACCTTCAGTAATTGCAGCAGCATCAAAAGGTGCTAAAATTGCACGAATTAAAGGTGGATTTGAAGTAAATGCTGATGAATCATACAGTATAGGTCAAATTCAAATTTTAAATGTTGATGCAAATTCTGTTATTAAAAAAATTCAAGATTCTACTTCTGAAATTTTAGAATTAGCAAACTCAAAAAGTAATACTCTATCTAAGATGAATAAAGGTGCTAAAGAAATTACATGTAAGGAAATCGATACACCTTCTGGTAATATGTTGATAGTAGAATTATTGATTGATGTTGGTGATGCAATGGGTGCAAATATTACAAATACAATGTGCGAAGCTGTTTCACCTCTTATAGAACAAATTACTGGAGGAAGAGCATTACTTAGAATTTTATCTAATTATTCTACAAGACGTATGGTAAAAGCAAAAGCTATTTTTGAAAAAGAATCTGTTGGTGGAGAAGATGTAGTTGATAATATTATTTTAGCATTTGAATTTGCAGATAATGATGTTTATCGTGCAGTTACTCATAACAAAGGAATTATGAATGGAATCGTATCTGTTGCTAATGCAGTAGGTCAAGATAGTAGAGCTATTGAGGCTGCTGCAAATGCATATGCTGCAATTTCAGGAAAATACCGTTCACTAAGTAAATGGAGTAAAGATAGTGATGGAAATTTGGTTGGAATTTTGGAAATTCCTCTCTCAGTTGGAATTGTTGGTGGAATTGTTAATGTACACCCTGTAGCTAAGGTTTGTGCAAAAATCCTCAATGTTGCATCTGCTCAAGAACTTGCATGTGTGATGGTTGCTACAGGATTAGCTCAAAATTATAGTGCAATTAGAGCTCTTTCTACTGAAGGAATTCAAAAGGGGCATATGAGATTACATGCACGAAATCTTGCATCTGCAGCAGGAGCTACTACTGATCAAATTGATACTGTTGTTCAAAAAATGATAGAAAGTAAGAAAATTTCATTAGACAGTGCTAAGGAAATTTTACAGAATTTTTAAATAATTATAATTCTTTTAATGCTTTGAGTAATACTGCATTTTGCCAAATTAATTGTTCTGGATAACAATTAAGGGCATGTCCATTTTCAAATTCTATAAATTCCCAATCTAAACAAGTACTGTCATATTCATATTCATGAAATTTTTCTTCAATTTCATAATTAAATCCATTCATAATTCCTGGAGGATAATCGTGTCCACGAATTAATGTAATTTCATTCTTACTCATATCAACTTCAATTTCAGCATACAATGCATTTGGATATAAGAAAATTATATTATTATGTGACGTAACTGCATCAAACATTTTTTTTGATACATATTCATTATGTAAAAGAATTATTTTATCATAATTATTTAAAATACTTGGATTTTTATGTAATTCTAAATCTGATATTGAATCATATCCTAATAAATTTAATATTTTAGATCCATTTGCACTAGAATTATAATTTAATTTATCTTCTGAAATAATTTTTGTAGTTAAACACTCTTCCCCACATCGTTGACCATAATAATCATAAAACCCAAAAGGTGCATATGCACTTGCAGTAAATGTTGGAATAATGACTAAAGGTTTTATCTCTTGATCAAAAACACCAATTTCGTCATAAATTTCTTTTAATTCTGATTTTAATCCATATGATGCTTTCATAGGTATTGATTCACCATCAATAATTCTGATATCCTTAGGATCAACCAAAACTTTGAATAAATTATCTGAATCCCATTCAATTAATTGACTTATTTGCTCGCTTGGATTTTCTTCTATTTCTTCAATCATATTTGATTCAGTTGTAACATAAGATATCGAAATTATACCTACAATTATTATGACAATGCTTAATATTGTAATTTTAACTAATTTCATATTTCAATTTTAAAGTTAAATGTGGGTTTTATACATTATTCATAAATGCCTGATGTAAAATTTGCCATACCTAAAGGAAGCCTAGAAGATGCTACGTTCAAGCTATTAGAAAAGTCATGGACTAAGGTTAATAGAAAAAATCGGACATATCGTGTTTATCTTGATGATCCTAGTATTGTAGTCAAGATGTTACGTCCACAAGAAATTCCTACTCTTGTATCTGAAGGATTGTATGATGTTGGTATTACTGGTAAAGATTGGGTTGGGGAAACTAATTCTGATGTTGAACCAATTCTTGATTTAGAATATGGAAAAATTAGACTTGTAATTGCTTTTCCTGATAAGTATAGTTACAAAAATCTTGATGCAATGATTGCTGATTATGGAAAAAAGAAAAAAACACTTCGTATTTCTTCTGAATATTTAACAACTGCATCTAAATTCATCAAAGGTTTAAAATCATATCAAAAATATTATGGTAAAAAAGATCCACTAATTGTCACTCCTTGGATGCGATTAGGAAATAACAAAGATGTTCAAATTCATTTATCATTTGGTGCAACTGAAGCAAAACCTCCAGAGGATGTTGATGCAATTATGGATGTCACTGAAACTGGAACCACTTTAAAACAAAATAAATTAAAAATTGTTGATGAAGTTCTTACTTCTACTGCACATTTAATTGTAAATAAAAAATCATTAAAAGATCCTAAAAAACGTGAAAAGATTTTTGATATCATAACTTTGATGCGAGGTGCAGTTAATGGAAGAAAATACTTACACATTTATCTTAATGTTGAAGAAAAAAATCTGAAAAAACTTTTAGCACAGATGCCTTCCTTAAAGAGACCTACAATTAGTCCTCTTAGTGAAGATGGTTGGTTTGGCATAAACACTGTGATCAAAAAAGAGGAATTTCATAAACTTATTCCTAAATTAAGAAAAATTGCACAAGGACTTGTAGTCCATGAACCACGTCAAATATTGGAATTAGAAGAAATTAAACGCGACGAAGAAAATTGATGAAAATCCATAAAGTAACAAATATTGAACAATTTGTTGCAAAAATCCTTCCAAAACAGGCTCAAAAAAATAAATCTATTGTTGAATCTATTTTAAAAAATGTTCAAAAAAATGGTGATTCTGCAGTAAAAAAATATGAAAAAAAATTCACTGGTGCTAGTCTTTCTACTTTACGTATTTCTAAAGCAGAAATAAAAAATGCATATTCCAAAGTTTCAAAAAATGAAATTATTGCATTACGTTTAGCAAAAACTAGAGTTGAAAAAACAGAATCTATTATTAAAAATATTTTCAAGAATAAAAAAATTAACAATGATGGTATACAAATATTAAAAAAATTCATACCAATTCAAAGTACTGGATGCTATATCCCAGGTGGTTTGGCAAGATATCCAAGTTCTGTAATTATGTCTGTTGTACCTGCTAAAATTGCTGGTGTAAAACGAATAGTAGTTGTATCTCCACCAAATTCTAATGGTAAAATTGATCCATTAACAATTGTAGCTGCCGATATTTGTGGTGCTACTGAGATCTATAAAACTGGGGGCGTACAAGCAATTGGTGCATTATCTTACGGTACTAAATCCATTTCAAGAGTTGATAAAATTGTTGGACCTGGTGGTGCATTTGTTACTTTGGCAAAATCTCTAGTTAGTGATAATACTGGAATTGATATGCTTGCTGGACCTACCGAATTAGGAATTATTGCAGATAATTCTGCCAATCCTGAGTTTCTAGCACTTGATTTAATTTCTCAAGCAGAACATAGTAGTGATACCTTTTGTTATCTAATTACAAATTCAGAAAAGATTGCAAAACTTGTTAATGACATAATTTCAAAATTATTATCAACAATTCAAAGAAGAGATTTAGTTAAATCAAGTTTATCTAAAAATGGATTTATTGCAGTATGCAAAAATAATTCTGATATGATAAATTTAGCAAATTCTCTTGCCCCTGAACACTTACAAATCATGACCAAAAATCCAAAATCAATCTCTTCAAAAATAACTACGTCTGGACTAGTTTTACTTGGTAATTATTCTCCATCCTCTGCTAGTGACTATATTTTGGGCTCAAATCACATCCTTCCTACAAATGGATTTGGAAAAATTCGTGGTTCATTATCTGTTATGGATTTTATAAAAATAAACACTGAAGTTTTAGCCTCTAAATCTTCTTTATCTAAAATTTCAAAACATCTTGATACATTAACTATATCTGAAGGATTACCAAATCATTATGAAGCAGTTAGAGGTAGGTTGTAATGAAAAAAAATTGGTTTGATTCAAAAGTTAAAGAATTTTCTTCCATTGGTGGATATCAAAAACCTCAATTAAATGAAAATTCTCTTAAATTAGATTCAAATGAAAATTATGTTCTTTCTAAACAATTTCAAAATGATATTGTATCTGCAGCTAGAAAAAATTCTGATGTTAGAGAATATCCTCTTGGTGGAGTCGAAAGATTAATTCAAACGATTTCTAAATTTATTAAAATTCCTATATCCATGATTGGTATTGGAAATGGTTCTGATCAAATTTTAGATTTAATTTTATCTAATTTTGCATCAAAACAAACTAAAGTTCTTACATCAAATCCTACTTTTGGTTTTTTTGAGGAGAGATGTAAATTATATTCAATCCCATTAATTACAATTCCATTTTCCAATGATATGAAATTAGATATTAAACAATTTATTAAAGAATCAAAAAATGCAGATATTTTATATCTTGACTCGCCAAATAATCCCACTGGATTTCAATTTTCAAAAAAAGACTTACAAAAACTAATCAAATCTTTTGATGGTTTGATAATTATTGATGAAGCTTATGGTGAATTTTCTGATTATTCTCTTTCTAGTCTTGTAAAAACACAAAGTAATCTGATTGTAGTTAGAACTTTATCAAAATCATTTGGAATGGCAGGTCTTCGTTTAGGTTATTTTGTTGCAAATAAAAAATTCACAGATGCATTTCTTAATGTTTTACAATACCCGTATCCTTTAAGCACCATTACTATTGAATCTGGAATTTTAGCCTTAGAAAAAGTCAATTTAATGGAAAATGCAATAAAAATAATTAAAATTGAAAGACAAAGAATTATTGAAACATTAAAAAAATTTGATACTTTTGAAGTCTTTGATTCCCAGGCTAATTTTGTATTATTTGACGCTCATAGCTCTTACAAACGAGTATATTCGGCACTTACAGAACAAGGAATCTCAATTAGAAAATTGGGCAAGATAGGAAATCATGAAGGATGTCTTAGGGTAACAATTGGAACAAAAGAAATGAATTCAAAATTTTTACTGGCTATTCGTGATCTATTAGGATGACTTTAAAACAGAAATCAGAAGGAATCTATCTTGATGATTCATTTGATGATGTTATGTTTGATAGCTTAATTTTTGATTGTGATGGTGTATTAATTGATATCACAAAATCATATGATCAAACAATTATTACAACTACAAAATATATTTTAGAAACTTTAGCAAAAATTACTGATTCTATTGATATAGATTTTAAAATTATTGATGGATTCAAATCCACTGGAGGTTTTAATGATGAAGTTGATTTGACTTATGCTGCAATTCTTTCAATTATTGCAGCAAAAAAATTGAAAAAAGATCAAACTGAATTTATCTTTAATGTAATAAAAAATTCTGATTCAACTGGTATAAAATCAGTTGAAAATTTTCTGAAAAAACAAATCGATATTTCTGAAATTATTGGTCAATTATCTTATCCTGGTTCTCATAAAGAAAATATTTTGTATCAAACATTTGATCAATTATTTTATGGGCCTGAACTTTATTCAAAATTATTTCAAAATTCATCAAAATTTTCTGATCCTGGTTTAATTGAAAATGATGATGTGATTTTTAATGATAATTTATCTGAGACATTACAGAAAAAATTTGGTAAACAAATTTCTATGGTGACTGGAAGGGGAAAAGAATCTGTTAGATATTCATTAAAACATCTACTAGAAAAATTTGATTTAAAAAATTCAGCATTTTTAGAGGATGAATCCAGAGATCTTGCAAAACCAAATCCTCAAGCACTGATTAATTCTATTAGTGGTATGAATAGTAAATCTTGTTTGTATGTTGGTGATTCTATGGAGGATTTTCTTATGGCTAAAAAATCTACAATTTTAGGCTATAACACTACTTTTTGTGGAATAATTGGAACTAGTAAAAATCCACAGGAAAAATTGAAATTATTTGAACAAAATGAGGCTATTCTTGTTTTAGACTCCATTGAACTACTACCAAAGGTATTAAATTTAGAATAAATCATATCATATAATCCGTGAAAAATATGGTTCAAAGAAAAGCATCAATTAATCGAAGTACTAAGGAAACTACTATTTCTGTATCTGTTAATCTTGATGGAACAGGTAATACTAGTATTAAGACTGGAATTAATTTTATTGATCACTTGATCACATCTTTTGGTAAACATGGGATGATGGATCTTAAAGTTACTGCAAAATCTAATGATGGAATTGAACATCACTTGATTGAAGATACTGCAATTACAATTGGTCAAGCAATTGATAAAGCATTAGGCTCTAGACGTGGTATAACAAGATTTAGTTATGCTTCAGTACCAATGGATGAATCTTTAGCTGAAGCATCAATTGATCTAATAAAACGACCATTTTCAAAATTGACGTTATCAATAAAACGAAGTAAGATTGAAAATGTTTCTAAAGAAGATCTAGAACATTTTTTCCAATCATTACTTCAAAATCTGAATAGCTGTATTCACCTTACTGTAAAGTATGGAGATAATGATCATCACAAAGTTGAATCTGCAATTAAATCTCTTGCAGTTGCATTTAGATCTGCATCATCATATGATAAAAAACAAAAAGGAATTCCAAGCACTAAAGGTTCAATGTAATGGTTAGTGTGGCAATTTTTGACTATGGTGCTGGAAATATTTTCAGTCTCAAAAATTCCCTTGAACAAGCAGGTGCTTCAGTTGATGTGATAACTTCTTTTGACAAACCTAATGTTTATTCTGGATTATTGTTACCTGGTGTAGGTAATTTTGATCCTGCAATTAAAAGCATAAATGAAAATTCAAAAACTAAATTTCATGATTTTGTTAAAGAGGATACTCCTGTTTTAGGCATATGTCTTGGAATGGAAATGTTTTTTGAAAAAAGTGAAGAGGGGATTGAAAAAGGATTTAATGTAATTGATGGTGAAATAGTGGTTTTACCATCTACTATGAAAGTTCCTCACATGGGATGGAATAATTTGGAAATTAAAAAACCTGGAATTATTTTAGAAGACGTTGCAGATGATTCCTGGGTTTATTTTGTTCACTCTTATCGTGCAAAACCAACATTTGATGATGTAATTACAGCCGAATCTGATTATGGTATTAAAGTTCCTGCAGTAGTTGAAAAAAACAATTTTTTTGGAACTCAATTTCATCCTGAAAAATCAGGAGATGTTGGAAAAATTATGATACAAAATTTTCTAAATGTGTGTAAAAAATGAAAGTAATCCCTGCAATTGATCTTATGAATGGCCAAGTAGTTAGACTCTACAAAGGTGATCCTAATCAAAAAACCATATACAGTGATGATCCAATTAGTGTTGCAAAAAAATGGGAAGATGCTGGAGCGGATATGATTCATCTTGTAGATTTAGATGCTACATTGGGATTGGGCTCTAATTTTGAATTAATTAAAAAAATTGTTTCTTCAGTATCTATTCCTATAGAAATTGCAGGTGGATTACGTTCTGAATCATTAATACTTGAAGCTCTGGATATTACTGATAGAGTTGTAATTGGAACTTTGGCATTCAAAGAACCTGAATTATTACAAAACTTACTTACTAAACTAGGACCTGAAAAAATTGTTATTTCTGTTGATCACAAAGATGGAGTTATTGTAACGCATGGTTGGCAAAGTACTACTGATATTTCATTAATTGATTCAATGAAGGAATTTTTGCATGTTGGATTTACAGAATTTCTTTTAACCAATATTAATCGTGATGGAACTTTAGAAGGACCTGATCTAGAATTTCTTAAAGAAGCCTGTGATTTAGATAAAGCAAATGTAATTGCTAGTGGTGGAATTTCTAATATTGATGATATTCCTAAAGTGAAAGAAAAAAATGCATGGGGTGTTATTTTAGGAAAAGCACTTTATGAAAATAAAATAACTATTGAGGAGACAAAGAAATTATCATGACCTTAACTAAAAGAATTATTCCCTGTTTAGATGTAAAAAATGGTAGAGTTGTTAAAGGATTGAATTTTGAATCCATTAAAGATGCAGGAGATCCAGTAGAGTTAGCTGCTAAATATAGTAATGGGGGTGCTGATGAACTTGTATTTCTTGATATTACAGCTTCTGATGAACAACGAGAAACAATTAAAGAATTAGTTCGTAAAGTTGCTTCTGTAATTAATATTCCATTTACTGTTGGTGGTGGTGTGAAATCAATTGATGATGCTAGAAATATTTTACTTAATGGAGCTGATAAAGTCGGGGTTAATACTGCAGCAATAAAAAATCCACCACTAATTACTGAATTAATGACATTATTTGGAAGACAATGTGTTGTAGTTGCAATTGATGCTAAAAGAAATTATGAACTTAAAGAAAATGTAAATATATTTTCAGAAGATGATAAAAAATTCTGGTTTGAAGTTTTTATTTTTGGTGGAAAGAAAAGAACTGGTATTGATGTAATTACATGGGCAAAAGAAGCTGAAAAATTAGGCGCTGGCGAAATTTTACTTACTAGTATTGATGCAGATGGTACAAAAAATGGATATGATGTTTTACTTACAAAATCCATTGTTGATTCTGCCTCTATTCCTGTAATTGCATCTGGTGGATGTGGGAAACCTGATGATATGGTGGAAATTTTTGAAAAATCAGATGTTGATGCTGCACTTGCTGCCTCAATTTTTCACTATGAAACTCATGGTGTGAAAGGCGTCAAATCTTTTCTTAAAGAGAAAAAAATCTCTGTAAGATTATAATATCTAAGTTATAGATAGAAATTATGAACAAGTCTATTGATGAAATTGATTTTGAAAAAAGTGGTGGTCTTGTACCTGTAATTGTTCAAGATGCAAATACAAAAGACGTTCTTACACTTGCTTATACAAACAAGGAATCTTTAGAATTGGCAAAAAAAACTGGCAATTCTTGGTTTTGGAGTCGTTCCAGAAATAAACTTTGGATGAAAGGTGAAGAGTCTGGTAATACTCAGAAAATTAAAGAAATACTAGTTGATTGTGATTCTGATGCAATAATTTATCTTGTTGAACCATCAGGTCCTGCATGTCATACTGGTGAAAAAGTTTGTTTTCATAATGAACTAAAATAATTTAGCAAACTGGTTCCATCAATCTATCATCCCATGAACTAACTTGGTTAAGAATTTCAAAATTTATGTCTTCATACTGTGTTCCAGAAAATTTAACTATCCAATTACCTGCAATATCATCCATTGAACATATTCCAGTGTACATCTGAAGTCTTGGTTCAAAATAATAATTAAATTGTTGTTTATCTATTCCATTAAATGGTATTTTGATGTATAATTTATGATGTGTATCATTTATTGGTCGTAAAAATTCTACCACTCCTTTATCATCAAATTTTAAACCGTCTGTATCAAGAAAAATTTTTTCACCTACATTGTATTGAGCTTTATCAATTGAAAATGGTCCTGATCCTATCCATTTTTCTTCCATTCCGTTTTTAGTTGTTTCTTCATTGGAAGTAAATATGATTAGTACTGCAGCAATTATTATTATAATTATTATTGGAATTATTACTTTAACATTAGCCATGTAAACTGACCTTTAAAAAATCTCTAAAA